>Ga0190360_1000499_pt1 | contig 21979 bp, 17 predicted proteins | sample 48721834_MG_FD_161271 | JGI IMG/M metagenome (GOLD analysis project Ga0190360, IMG submission 161271) | Hydrothermal vent microbial mat bacterial communities from Southern Trench, Guaymas Basin, Mexico - 4872-18-3-4_MG | ecosystem: Environmental > Aquatic > Marine > Hydrothermal vents >... | reverse complement strand
TTTTCTTATAAGCTGAACAATACCTTTTTTAAGACTATCATAGTCCATCTTCGAAAGTCCTCCCCAAAATCCTGTTCTCTCCTGGAGTAAAACAAATAAGCATTATATAACAGTTGTTAAACAAAAAAAGAGATTAAAAAAAGAAAAGAGATATATATTTATATATCTCACGTTTCTATTTTGCTCTTGTTATTTCTTCAACTGCTTCAGGGTTAGCAAGCGTTGAAATATCACCAACATCCTGCCCTAATGCCTTTGAACGGATAACACGACGCATTATTTTACCACTACGAGTCTTCGGTAAATCATTGACAAACCATATCTCATCAGGACGAGCTATTTTACCCATCTCATTCCCAACATGTTCACGTAGTTTTTTCCGTAACTCCTCACTGGGCGCAGCATCTTTCTTAAGAACCACATACGCTGTAATAGCCTCACCCTTGAGTGAATGTGGTTTACCAATGACTGCTGCCTCTGCAACCAACGGGTGACTTACAAGCGCGGATTCAACCTCTGAGTTACCTATTCTATGACCAGATACGTTAAGAACATCATCAGCTCTACCCTGAACCCAGAAATACCCATCTTCATCCTTCCTGGCAACATCTCCTGCGAGATACACATTTTTGAATTTACTCCAATAGGTTTTTTCATATCGTTCAGGGTTTTTGTAGATACCACGAAGCATACCTGGCCATGGACGAGTAAGAACCAAGTTTCCACCAGCATTTTGAACTGGTTCACCTTGCTCATTATAGACATCTGCAGCTAAACCAGGTAATGGTTTTGTCGCTGAACCAGGTTTCAACGGTGTAATCGGCAAGGGTGAAATAATAAAGTGACCTGTCTCAGTCTGCCACCAGGTATCCATAATCTGACAACGTTCATTACCAATATGTTTATAGTACCATATCCAAGCCTCTGGGTTTATAGGCTCACCAACTGAACCTAGAAGCCGAAGAGAACTAAGATCATGTTTCTTAACCCATTCCTCACCATATTTCATAAATAAACGTATACTAGTCGGAGAGGTATAGAGAAGAGTAACATTGTATTTTTCAATAATCTGCCACCATCGATCCGGCTCTGGATAATTAGGAGCACCCTCATAAATAATAGAGGTTGCACCAAGAATCAAAGGCGCATAAACAATATATGAATGACCAGTTATCCAACCGATATCAGCAGCACACCACCAAACATCAGTATCCTTCATATCAAAAACCCATTTCAACGTATAAGCAGTACCTACCGCATAACCACCATGAGCATGAATAATACCCTTAGGTTTACCAGTAGTACCAGAAGTATAAAGGAAAAACAATGGATCATTCGCATCAAGTCTCTCAGTTTCACATTCTTTAGATGCATCAAAAACTAGATCATGCCACCATACATCACGACCAGGTGTCCAAGGTACCCCATCACCAGTACGTTTACAAACAATCACATGCTCGACACTTGGAGCATCTTCTAAAGCAACATCAGTCTGCTCCTTCAAATAAACCTTACGTCCACGTCGCCAAAAACCATCACATGTGATAACAACCTTGGCTTCACAATCATTAATCCGGTCACGGAAAGCAAGAGCGCTGAAACCAGAGAACACAACAGAATGAACTGCACCAATCTTAGCACATGCAAGCATAGCAATAGGAAGTTCAGGGATCATCGGCATGTAAATAGCAACACGATCACCTTTTTTCACACCAAGTTTTTTCAAAGAATTAGCAAGCTTATTAACCTCGATATATAGATCATAATAAGTCAACTTTTTAACGTCACCAGGTTCACCTTCAAAAATGTAGGCAACCTTGTTCTTCCTCCAACTATGAGCATGCCTATCAAGTGCATCATGCACGATATTATATTTAGCACCAACAAACCATTTAACATATGGAGGATTCCATTCAACAACCTTACTATAAGGTTCATACCATTCAACAAGCTCTTTAGAAATCTCCTCCCAGAACCATTTCCAATTATCTGCCTTCTCGTAAAGTTCATCTGCATCCTTTATACCATGTTTGTCCATCCACTGCTTCACATTCGTCTGAACCACAAACTCTTCACGAGGTTTAAAAACACGTTTCTCATCTAACAAAACCGAAATATTTTCTTCTTTACTCATATCTTCTTCACCCTACAACAAACTTTTTTTTAACCTTAAACCCAACTAAATATCCCCTGGAAAAGCACCTGTAAGTTTCGCATACTCTTCAAAGTTTTCAATCCAATCAAAATCAAGATCAAATTCCTCTTTTTTCCGCTTCCACGCTTTTTCATCAAGATATTTTTTCTGCTTCTCAATAAGCTTCGCTAAAGGTGCAAAACGTTTAGCTCTAAAAACTGGATAAAAAGAACATTGATCTACACCATCAAGAGAACGAATGGGTTCTTTAACAAACCTATTAACTGTCTCTATATGATCTGCAGCCACATTCATTATAATATCCTCATCACCAAGTGAATACGAGATATATATTGGGAACAAATTAAAAGGATACCTGTAGTCGATTAAATACTCATAGACTCTCTTATAGTACTTTGGATGAGCATATATTCGAATGACATATCTTTGTATGTTTTCTGGTTTCTTTTTAGGGATAGGAAAAAATACAGGTTTCATAAGTGAAATAGTCTTTGTATGATGAACCTCATCGCATTTAACGATTTCTTCTGTTATAAAACTTGATATATCATCAGGACTATCAACCTCAAAAATAACCCCTATATCCATCATCCCCTCGGTCTGTGTAGCATAAAGTGGTGTAAATGGTTTAGAAGGGTCATCTTTTATTTCATTTTCTATATAGTCCCATATCTTGCTTAAATCAGTTTTTGGATATAATCTTACTATCATTAACATATTGCTTTTTCCTCCTAAATTTTACCCCCTTGTAAACTTTATTACTAAAGTGGATTCTATTTATTAATGTGTTGGGGTTACTTGAACAGGATGCCTGAATAAGGAAATAGTATAAGAATTTTTGCACTTTTTAAGAAGGTTTTTCCAAATAATTTAAGTATTATTTTTGTATTAAGGATGAATACCCTAATCATGTTAGATAAAGCTAAGGGGAGGTTAATTTCTTATGGGGAAAGGTATAGTACAAAAGATTTTAGAAGAGCATATTGTGGAAGGTAAATGGGATCCCGGTAAAGAAATTGCTATAAAGATTGATCAAACATTGACTCAGGATGCCACTGGTACCATGGCTTACCTTCAGTTTGAAGCTATGGGTGTTCCACGTGTTAAAACCGAGCTTTCTGTTAGTTATGTTGACCATAATACTGTTCAGATTGGTTTTGAAAACGCTGATGACCATAAGTATCTTCAGACAGTGGCGGCAAAGTATGGTATAATTTATTCACGCGCGGGTAATGGTATTTGTCATCAGGTGCATTTAGAGCGTTTCGGTAAACCTGGTAAAACATTACTAGGTAGTGATTCTCATACGCCTACTGGTGGCGGTATTGGTATGATCGCTATTGGTGCGGGTGGTCTTGATGTAGCTGTTGCAATGGCTGGTGGACCTTTTTATTTAACCTGCCCAAAGGTTATAAAAGTTAACTTGAAGGGTAGACTTAAACCATGGTGTTCCGCGAAAGACGTTGTCCTTAAGATGCTGGAGATATTTACGACAAAGGGTAACGTAGGTTGTGTTTTTGAATATGGTGGACCAGGTGTTGAAACGCTTTCTGTACCTGAACGTGCGACTATTACTAATATGGGTGCAGAGTGTGGTGTTACTACTTCTGTTTTTCCAAGTGATGAAACAACAAAGGCTTTTTTAAAAGCACAGGGTCGTGAAAAAGACTGGGTTGAAATTAAAGCTGATTCTGATGCAGAATACTGGAAAGAAGTTGATCTTGATCTTAGTGAGATTGTTCCACTTACTGCGTATCCGCATAGCCCAGGGAATATTAAAACTGTGAAAGAACTTGAGGGTATGAAAGTTGACCAGGTATGTCTGGGTAGCTGTACGAATTCTTCTTATAAAGATCTTATGACTGCTGCAAAAATCCTTAAGGGTAAAACTGTTCATCCAGATGTTAGTTTTGTTGTAGCACCAGGGTCGAGACAGGTGTTACAGAATATTACAAGAGATGGTGGGTTGGAGATTCTATTATCCGCTGGTGCACGTATCGCTGAATCTGCTTGTGGTTTCTGCATAGGTAATAGTCAGTCGCCGAAAACTGATGCTGTATCACTTAGAACTAGTAACCGTAATTTCCTTGGACGTAGTGGTACAAAAAGCGCTAATGTGTATCTTGTAAGCCCTGAAACCGCTGCGGCAGCGGTGATAACAGGTGAGATGACTGACCCGCGTGATCTTGAAAAAATGGGTATAGAGTATCCTAATGTAGAGATGCCTGAGAAATTCTACATTGATGATAGCATGTTTATCTACCCGTCTGAGCATCCTGAAAAGATCGAGATATATAGAGGACCCAATATCGGCGATCCACCAGCGAGTCAACCATTACCTGATACAATTAGTGGAGAGGTAACGATCAAAGTAGGGGATTTGATTACAACTGATCATATAATACCAGCGGGTAGCAAAATGAAATATAGGTCAAATGTGCCAAAGTATTCAGAGTTTCTTTTTGAAGTAGTTGACCCAGGTTTTTATGAACGAGCTAAAAAAATACGAGATAGTGGGAAACATAATATCTTCGTTGCAGGGTTAAGCTATGGTCAGGGTTCTTCTCGTGAACATGCAGCGCTTTGTCCGATGTACATGGGTACAAAAGCTGTTATTGCGAAATCATTTGAAAGGATTCATACTGCTAATTTGATCAACTTTGGTATAATACCTTTGACATTCAAAAACGAAAGTGATTACGATAAAATCGATCAAGGGGATGATATCGAGATACCAAATATTAGAAAAACTATTGAAACTGGCGGGGTTTTAAAAGTAATAAACAAGACAAAAGGTACTGAGTTTGAGGTTGAATATAATCTTTCTGATAGGCAAAAGAAGATTATCCTTGCAGGTGGTACACTTGCGTATATGAAAAAACAATCGATGCAAAAGGTTGTATAAAAAAAATTTGGGGGTGTTTGTTAGAATATGGCGCAAAGAGGAATAAGGGAATATGATGGGAAAAGAATGCTTGCTAAATACTGGATGGAGTATATTAGCAAAGATTTTACCTATCCAGGAAAAGTTGTATTAGTTGATCCTAAGACAAAAATTGATGATTTACCAAAGAAATATAAATGGCTAACAGAGGAGAAATTAGTTGTAAAACCAGATCAGCTTTTTGGTAAACGAGGGAAACACGGTCTTATTAAGGCTAATGCTACTTTTGACGAGGTTAAAAAATGGATTAAAGAACATATGAATAAAGAAACAACAGTTGGAAAAGTGACTGATAAACTTACTCATTTCATCATTGAACCCTATGTGCCACATAAAGAAGAGTTTTATGTAGCTATTAAAAGCAATCGAGACGGAGATACAATTTATTTTTCAAACCATGGAGGTGTTGACATCGAATCTGTATGGGATACAGTTGCAGAGATCCAAGTTGATATAGATCAAGATATTGACAAGATTGATATCGAAAGTAAACTTCCAAAGGATACACCTCAGGATAAGAGGAAGATGTTCGCAGAGTTCATCAAGGGTTTATTCAAGTTCTATAGGGATCTTAACTATGCTTATTTAGAGATTAACCCGTTTGTCGTAGCGGGTAAAAACATTGTACCACTTGATCTTGTAGCACGGCTTGATGACACCGCGCATTTCGAAAGTGGTAGTAAATGGGGTGATATCACATTTCCAGCTCCATTTGGAAGAAAACTGTCCAAGGAAGAAGAATATATTAAGATGATGGATGAGAAAAGTGGTGCATCTCTGAAGCTTACTGTGTTGAATCCAAAGGGTCGTGTTTGGACGATGGTTGCTGGTGGAGGAGGTAGCGTTATTTATACTGATACCATTGTTGATCTCGGGTATCGCGATGAATTAGCGAACTATGGGGAATACAGTGGTAACCCGAGTACTGATGAGACATATGAATATGCTAAAACCATACTTGATCTCATGACACGTGAGAAAGATCCTAAAGGTAGACCTAAGTATTTACTGATCGGAGGAGGTATAGCTAACTTTACTGATGTTGCAAAAACATTTATTGGTATTACAATGGCTTTACGGGAGTATAAGAAAAAACTTAAAGAGACTAATGTGAAAATCTATGTACGACGTGGTGGACCAAACTATCAGGAGGGGCTGCGGATAATGCGAGAACTTGGTGAAGAACTGGGTATACCAATTGAGGTATATGGACCTGAAACCCATATGACTAGGATTGTAAATATGGCGTTGAAGGAGGGGAAATAAAGATGGAGGCTGTTACCATGGTTAAAACTAAAAAAAGGGGAACATCAAAGACGATGAAGAAAAAACCTGATTATATTTTAATGGATAAAAATACGAAGGCAATTGTTTTTGGTTACCAGCAACGTGCTATACAGCGGATGCTGGATTTTGATTATATTTGCCGGCGTGAAGAACCATCTGTTGTTGCAATTGTTAATCCTACCCGTGATGGTTTGCATAAATGTTTCTGGGGGACTAAAGAAATACTGATACCTATGTATCGTACTCTCGCTGAGGCGGCAGAGAAACATCCTGAAGCAGATTTTATGGTGAATTTCGCCAGCTTCCGTTCTGCGTATCCAACATCTAAAGAAGCTTTAGAGAGTAAAACCATTCGTACTGTTGCAATTATTGCAGAAGGGATTCCAGAGAATAGAACTAAAGAACTCATTAAAATTGCAAAAAAAAGGAATAAATGGATTATTGGACCAGCGACAGTTGGTGGAATCGCCGCTGGTGGTTTTAGAATTGGTAATACTGCCGGTACACTTGATAACATTGTGGCTTCAAAGCTTCATAGACCAGGTAGTGTTGCATATGTTTCAAAATCTGGTGGGCTTTCAAATGAACTTAATAATATCATCGCTCGGAATACCGATGGAGTATACGAGGGGGTAGCAATTGGTGGTGATCGATATCCTGGTTCAACTTTTATAGATCATATCATGCGTTATGAGAAAAACCCTGATATCAAGATGATTGTGATGCTCGGCGAGGTTGGTGGGACAGATGAATATGATGTAGTGGATGCGTTAAAAAAGAAAAAAATCACGAAACCATTGGTTGCATGGTGTATCGGTACATGTTCGAAAGTATTCCCAGCGGAGGTACAGTTTGGTCATGCAGGTGCACGAGCTGGTGCAGAGCTGGAGACTGCTGATGCAAAGAATAAAGCACTAAGGGAAGCTGGAGCAGTGGTTCCTAACTCTTTTGATGATTTTGATGAAAAAATAAAAGAAACATTTGACAAACTAGTGAAATCTGGTAAACATACACCTGTACCTGATGTGGAGCCGCCACGTATACCAATCGACTATGATGTAGCTCTTAAACAGGGGATAATCAGACGACCTACTAACTTTATTAGCACGATATCTGATGATCGTGGTGAAGAACTTCGTTACTGTGGAATACCAATTAGTAAGATTTTTGAGGAAAAATGGGGTCTTGGTGGTGTTATAGGTCTTCTCTGGTTTAAGAAAAAACTTCCTAAATGGGCGCGAGAGTTTCTTGAGATGGTTGTACTAGTAACCGCTGATCATGGACCTGCTGTATCTGGTGCACATAATGCGATCGTAGCAGCAAGAGCTGGTAAAGATTTAATATCCTCTCTAGTTAGTGGTCTTCTAACAATTGGTCCAAGGTTCGGTGGAGCTGTACAGGGTTCAGCAGATCACTTTACAACATATCTCTACAAGGATGAAACACCAGAGTTCATGGTTAAAGACATGAAACGTAAAAACGTGAACATTCAAGGGATTGGTCATAGGATTAAATCGGTGACTAACCCCGATGTACGTGTAGAGATATTGAAGAACTATGCTAAAAAACATTTCCCTATAACAGAGACTTTGGACTATGCTTTGGAGGTGGAGAAGCTTACTACTGCGAAGAGAAACAACTTGATACTTAATGTAGATGGATGCATTGGTGTACTATGTTGCGACATGCTCCGTAGTATTGGATACTCACGTGAAGAAGTTCGTGAATTTGTTGACCTAGGTATACTAAATGCTTTATTTGTCCTTGGACGTAGTATAGGTTTCATGGGACATATAATGGATCAAAAAAGACTTAAATCTAGACTTTATAGACATCCATGGGATGACATCCTTTACATGATGCCTGATAAACCTGAGGAGGTGAAATAAAAAAATGATGGAAAGCGGTGGTGCTGTTTTAGAGAAATATAAGGAAAACATTGAGAAAGCAAAAGAACATTTCGCTAAAATCCTTGAGGAACAACTTGAACGTGTTGAACGTATGAAACACGGGGAAGAATGGATAGATTACTCCAAACTTAAACCAATAATTATCGGTGTTGTTGGTGGAGATGGTATAGGGCCATATATTTGCAAGCATGCTCATAAAATTCTTGAATTCCTATTATCGGAGGAGGTAAAAAATGGGAAGATCGAGTTTCGCGTTATAGAGGGTCTTACTATTGAAAACCGTGCTAAGGTTATGAAAGCGATACCTGATGACGTGCTTGAGGAGATAAAAAAATGTCATGTTATATTAAAAGGTCCGACTACTACTCCTAAAAAGGGTGATCCGTGGCCTAATATCGAGAGTGCAAATGTTTTTATGAGACGGGCGCTTGATCTTTTTGCGAATGTTCGACCAGTACGTGTACCAGAGTTAGGGATTGACTGGGTGTTTTTCCGTGAGAATACAGAAGGAGCTTATATGCTTGGTAGTAAAGGTATTAATGTTACAGATGACCTTGCAGTGGATTTCAAAGTTATTACAACACAGGGTGCAGAGCGTATAATTAGATTAGCTTTTGATTACGCTAAGAAAAATAATATCAATAAGGTTACTGTGGTTACAAAAGCGAATGTTGTGAAAACAACTGATGGGAAATTCCTTAACATAGCGGAACAAATAGCTAAAGAATATCCTGAGGTGGAATGGGATGACTGGTTTATTGATATTATGACTGCTAAACTCATTGACCCAGCGCGTCGTTCACAGTTTAGAGTAATAGTGTTACCAAACTTGTATGGTGATATTTGTACTGATGAAGCAGCGCAGATACAAGGTGGTGTAGGTACAGCAGGATCTGCGAATATTGGTAAACGTTATGCAATGTTTGAAGCGATACATGGATCTGCTCCACGTATGGTACAAGAAGGACGTGCACAATATGCTGATCCATCTAGTATTATCAAAGCAGCGGCTATGCTACTGAATCATATAGGTTACCCTGAGAAATCAAAGAAGCTAGAAATGGCTTTGGATGTTTGTAGTCAGTTTGAAAAGAAAATCAAAATCACTGGTAGATCTGATGGTGCAACTGGTGAAGAATTTGCTAAATATATTATGGATACAGTACAGGATCCAGATCTTGAAGAGAAATGGCAGAGTTATCAAAAAACAACGTAGAATAGTGGTGAAAACATATTTAAAGTTTTAAAATATATAAATATGCTTGAGTGCTAATGGAGGAATTAAAAGAAATCATAAAGAAACATAGGGATGGAGTCCTCCTTAACCTTTTTGTAACATCAGAAGCAAAAAGTATTATGTTCCCAGCAGGAGTGGATAGCTGGCGTAAATGTATAGAGATAAAGGTTTGTTCACCTGCTAAAGATGATAAAGCAAATAAAGAAGTTATAAAAACAGTTGCAGAGTTTTTTGATAAACCTGTTAATGATGTATTCATTGTATCAGGTAGACGGAATAGAGAGAAAACACTTCTCATTAAAGGGGTACCTGTGGATTTTGTTTCTGATAAAATAAGAGGATCACTAGATGAATTATAAGAAATCCCTAGAGTATCTTGAAAAAACATTGTCTGAGCTTCAGGAGGAAAATAAACAAACTCCTATTATTGTCGAAGGTGACAAAGACATTGATGCTCTCAGGCGACTTGAAATAAAAGGAGTAATTATGACTATAAATATAGGGGTTTCTATTATTGATTTTTGTGATAAAGTTGCAAGTGAATGCAGACGTGTGATAATTTTGACAGATTGGGATAGAAAAGGCGGTTTTCTTTGTTATATGATTAAAAAAAATCTTGAAGGACGTGTTAGTTGCGACACACGTTTTAGAGAGGTTTTTGCTAAATATTCTATGATTAGAACAGTTGAAGGTCTTCCTTCTTGGATTGAAACGTTAAAAGCGAAAGTGCAGAGTTAAAAAACAGGATACAAACTATTTTTTTATTTAAAAAAATTTGAGGAGTAGGAATAAGCAATTTTTTTATTTAGAGAAGTCCGGTGAGGAGACTTCAGAAAAGAGTATTGCTTATCCGCTCCAGTTATAGTTCATATAATTATCAATATAAAAATTTTGCCTTAAAACATGTAGACAATTGACGATATTTTGGTTTGTAGTTTTTAACGATAGGCTTATTCTTTGTGTATCGGCTCAATAAACTTTTTTGAAATTTTGAAATAGTAAAAAATCTATTACACTACTTGGATGTTGTTTTCACGGTTTCAAAATTGTCCATCTTGCAATAGGAAGGTGAAAAAATCTGATTTGATTAAGATTGAAACGGCTGTTGGAACACAGGTTACATGTTGTAAAAATTGTATAGAATATTTTAGAGTTAGACGAATACTAGAAAGATATATTATAATATATCTTTAAATGTATTTTATTTGTGTTTTATATGGTTGAATAAAGAATCAACAAAATATTATTAACAAGTGATATACTTCACATAACTTGTTTAAAAATGGATAAGATCTGTCCTGTTTGTGGAATGAAAGGAACCATACAAGCACATGGTCATTACTTTTGTAGTGGACATTGTATAAAAAAATATGAAAAAGAACATGATATTCAATATGAAAAACAATATTGCCCAAGTTGCTCAACAGAAAAAAGAGTACCATGGTACAAAGAAAGACTGTATGTTGTAGTAATCATAACAGCAGTCATAGTAAGTTTAAGTTATTTCATAGAAATTTTAAACCCCTTTTTTAATGCATTCATCGACTATCTAAAACTAATCTGGTGGGCAATACTAATTGGTTTTCTAGTTGGAGGCATAATTGATTACTTTATCCCAAGAGAATACATTGAAAAATATCTATCCAGACATAGGAAAAGAACCATTATTTATTCAATAATTTTTGGTTTCTTAATGAGTGCTTGCTCTCATGGAATACTTGCCATTGCCATTGAACTGTACAAAAAAGGTGCTAATACATCATCTGTGATAGCATTTTTACTTGCATCCCCCTGGGCAAATTTGCCCATAACGTTTCTGTTATTCGGTTTTTTTGGAGTAAAAGCGGCTTTAATTGTTATATCTGCCTTGATAGTGGCAGTTACAACAGGTTTAATTTATCAAGCTCTTGAAAGAAAAGGATTAGTGGAATGCAGGCACTGTGAAATGGGAGAGGATCATCCAGTTCTAACTGATTTCTCAATAATAAATGATATCAAAAAGAGATTGAATAGTTTTAAATGGACATTAGGAAATATAAAAACAGCGATAGTTGGTACTTTCAACGGTTCTTGGGCTCTAACAAAGATGGTTATGTGGTGGCTTATCATTGGTATGCTAATGGCTGCCTTTGCAAGAGCTTATGTTCCACATGATTGGTTTACAACTTATATGGCCCCTACTTTTCTTGGAATTGTTATAACCTTGTTTTTCGCGACAATTATTGAGGTATGTTCTGAAGGGAGTTCCCCTCTTGCCTTCGAGATTTATAGTCAAACAGGAGCCTTCGGGAATAGTTTTACTTTTTTAATGGCTGGTGTAGCTACAGATTACACTGAGATCGGTTTGATTTGGCAGAATATAGGTAAAAAATCTGCTTTGTGGCTTCCAATAATAACTGTTCCCCAGATACTAATACTAGGTTATCTTTTCAATCTTTTTTTATAAAAACTTAGTTAAACCTGATGAATCCCAAGTTTTTCAGCATATTCTTTAACTTCCAACACCTCATCAATATATATCTTTCTAGATATATCTTTATATTCATAAGCATGGTATTCTGGCCTATACTGACCCATTACATTAACAACAGCATCAGATAGATTCTCAGAGATCCACTCTAGAACAGGTTTGGAACAACAATCAACATGATTAGGCATAACAAGATGACGGATAATTAACCCACCATTCTCATACGCTAATCTATGATTACGCCTAACAAATTCTAAATAATTATCAACCTTAGAAAGAACCTTCGCACATTTATCATTACCATATTTAAAATCAGTCAAATACAAATCAATAACTCCATCAAGAAGCTTCATAGTCTCAACAGAGCAATACATATTTGAATTCCAAACCTGAGGGATATTCACATCAAGACGGTTTAAAACTTCTAAAATATAAGGTAGATTAGGCGTTGGATCACCACCAACCCAGTTAACATTCTTTGAACCCTGAACATGACGCTCAACAATAATATCACAAAGCCTAGATGGATCTATATACAAACCAATATTCTGCTGACTAATATCCCAATTCTGACAAAAAACACAATGAAAAGTACACCCACTAAAAAACACTGTATGCGATGGAACTAAAACACTTTCCTCTCCAAAATGTAAAAACTCAGATGCAATCAATGATTGTCGTACACCACAATAACCAGCCTGATTTCTACGATTTACACCACATCTACGCTCACAAAAACAACAATTTTGAAAAATACGATTAGCTATCTCAATTTTTAAATCAAGAAGAGATTGCTCAGGTTTCACTTCACTTAGTTTTATGTTTTTAAGAGCAGAATCATGTTTCTCCCAGAGAATCTTTAATGAATCATCTGTGTTAAACTCAACAGGTATATATTTACAATTCTGATACTTCGCAGGGATGTTTTCTTCAAGTATTTCAAAATATTTTGATAGAATTATTCGTACAGAAGTCATCTCTTCCAATTTTTTTGTATAACATTTCTGATTTTATAACAATATTGTCTAAAAAAACATTGTTTGGTTTTCACCAAACATATTAACAGCATTTATATACTAATTCTGACTTAACAATAGAATGAGAGGAGTACCATGAATAAAGTTACCAGTATTATAGCCGCAGGTGCCTTAACGGCATTAGTTTTAACTAGTATCTTCTACATAGGATTTTTTTCTTCTTCAAATGTTAGCGCTCAACCACGAGCAGTTGATACATATGCAACCAATGAAAGCGTTACAAATCTCTCCAATTTGATTAATAATTTTTCTTTCAGAATGTATAATCAACTCATCACAGATAACACAGATAATATTTTTTTCTCACCATACAGTATCTTCGTTGCACTTGCGATGACATACGAAGGAGCACGTAACGAAACCGCTGATGAAATGTATAATGTTCTGGGTTTCCCACAAGACGACACAGTTACACTATGTTCTTTCGGACGGATCTATAATCTTTTGAATATAAACAAAGAATATACATTGAATACCGCTAATGCTCTATGGATAAGACAAGGCTATCCCTTCCTAGGAGAATATCTAAGATTTATTGAAAACTATTACATGGGTAAAACAACCGAGGTTGACTTTAGTAACCCTGAAAAATCAGCTGAAATAATTAATCAATGGATTGAAAAAAATACTGGTGGTAAAATAAAGGATCTAATCACAAAAGGAGATATCCATAAGTATCTTGCTATGATTCTTACAAACGCTATTTATTTCAAAGGTGATTGGTTAAACCAGTTTGATAAAGATCTTACCACGAATAGGGATTTTAAATTATTAGATGGTACAACTGTTAGTGTGCCAATGATGACTTTCTCTAAGTCAGATCTTGAGTTTAACTATACTGAAACAGATGATTTACAGATACTTGAACTACCCTATAAAGGTGATAAGCTTTCGATGATAATACTGTTACCAAAAGAAAATAATATTTCAATTGTTGAAAAAATACTTAACAGAGATAATTTGTCTAAATGGGTAAACTCTATGACAAAGAGAGAAGTAAAGGTTATACTTCCAAAATTCAAACTTGAGACAGAATATAGTCTGAAAAATTATCTAATGAATATGGGAATGATTATTCCTTTTAGTACAGCAAAAGCTGATTTCTCTGGTATGACTGGTAGAAAAGATCTTTTTATTGAAAAAGTAAAACATAAAGCATTCATTGAGGTGAATGAAGAAGGAACAGAAGCAGCTGCAGCTACATCTGTTCACATGGGTCTTACTGCAGTGGGCCCTGAACCTATAGAGTTTAACGCTGATCATCCATTTGTTTTTTTAATCATACATAAAGAAACAGGGGTTATTCTTTTTATGGGTAAACTAATGAACCCAATGGTATAAGAAAAAAAAAGAATTTTTAGGATGTTGCATCAATCATCGGTAGTATTTGTTTATCTTTGAACCCACGTTGTTGCATAGCACCAGAGGGACAAGCAGCTACACATGCTCCGCAACCCATGCAAAGCGCTTCGTTTACCTTAGCATGTATATTTCCATCGTTTTCTTTAACGAGTTCTATAGCATTATATGCACAAACCGATATACAGGTACTACATCCGCTGCATAGTTCTTCATCAACATAAGAAATAAGTGGTTCAGTTTCAAGTTCTTTTTTACTAAGGATATCTGCAGCTCTTGCAGCGGCACCGCTAGCCTGAGCTACACTATCTTGTATGTCTTTTGGTGCCTGGCAACAACCTGCGATAAAAACACCACCAGTGAATGTATCCACTGGTCTAAGTTTAGGATGAGCTTCAAGGTAGAAACCATCGCTACCTTGAGAAATATGAAGAGTACGAGCTAAATCACCCGCGTCTATACGGGGGACCAATGCAGGTACGAGAACTACGAGATCTGTGTTGATTTCAAATAATTTATTTGTCATAGTATCGAAGACATCAATGGTTATTTTATCAGGATAAACTTTTACTTCAGATGGGCGGCCGCGGAAGAAATTAGTATTACTCATACCACGGATTTTACGATAAAACTCTTCATATCCTTTCCCGAAGCTACGTATATCTGTGTAGCAGACGTTGATTTCAACAGTGTCACCAAGTTTTTCTTTTAAAAGATACACGTGTTTAAGAGCACTCATACAACCGATACGGCAACACCAGGTGCATTGTGTTTCATCACGAGAACCAACACAGAGAATGTACGTGATACTTTTTGGTTTTTCACCATTAGAAGGGCAAATGATCTCTCCACCAGTGGGGCCAGATGAACTAATTAAACGCTCCATCTGCAGGGTTGTAATCACATTAGATGAATGAACATACCCGTATTCATAGATACTATTTGGATCTAACATATCATAACCTGTAGCTACAATAATGACACCAACGTTTAATTCTATTTCTTCGTCTTTCTGTTTAAAATCTATAGCATCTGCTTCACATGCTTCGACACATAATGGATGATCACCGCATTTCCCACGTGTAAGCATAAGACAATGATCCTTATCCATAACAGCTTTCAAAGGAATCGCCTGAGGAAACGGGATATAAATAGCGCTACGTTTACCGATACCCTCGTCAAACTCACTAGGAACACGATCTTTCATACGGCAAGCATTCATACAGTCACCGCAGCCTGTGCATTTATCCATATCAACGAAACGCGCCTTTTTCTTCACCTTTATTTTATAGTTACCAATACTACCTTCAACAGTAACAACTTCAGAATAAGTTAGTAACTCTATATTTGGATGATTAGCAACCTCCATCATCTTAGGTGTAAGAATACAGCTACTGCAGTCAAGAGTTGGAAACGTTTTATCAAGCTGAGCCATACGTCCACCAATACTAGGTGTCTTCTCCACAAGATAAACCTTATAACCCTCCTCAGCAAGATCAAGAGCAGACTGTATACCTGCTATACCACCACCAACAACCAATGCAGCAGGAGTAACTTTAATCTTTGAAGTCTGTATAGGTTCTAACAACCTCGCCTTTGAAACAGCACCTCGTACCAATGCCTTTGCTTTTTCAGTAGCACGTTCTTTATCATCATGAACCCAGCTACACTGCTCACGGATATTAGCAATTTCAAGATTAAAACGATTAATACCACCCTTTTCTACAACATCTTGAAAAGTATGCTCATGCATACGCGGGCTGCAACAAGCAATAACTACATTATCAAGTTTATATTTCTTAATAGAATCCTCAATAAGGTTAGCACCAACATTAGAACACATATATTTATAGTCCTTACTAACCACTACATCATCAAGTGTTTTAGCATAATCAACAACTTTTTTAACATCAACAGTAGCAGCGATATTAACACCACAATGACAGACAAAAACACCGATCTTCTTCGCCATCCTTACATCTACCTCCTACTTACTATAGATATTTTTTCAACAGGACTCTGATTAAGATTAACACCTAGTTTCTCACTAGGTATACCGAAAGATAGACCTATTAACTGAGTTAAATAAAACACAGGCATCTCAAGTTTCGCTGCAACAGTCTCACCAGCTTTAACTTGTTTACTATCATACTGACGATGACACCATGGACATACATCTACAAAAACATCAAAACCTTGCTCCTGAACACTTTTAAGTTTTTGCCCGGTTTTTGTCAAAGCAGATTCAGGTAGATTAGCATTTAAAAGACCACCACAGCAATCAAGTTTCTCAGGATAATACTCTGGTTTACCACCGATCACTTCTAAAATACGATCCATTTTTTCAGGGTTCTCAGAATCATCAGGTCGTCCAATTTCAGATGGACGGATAGTATGACAACCATAATGGCTAGCGATTTTCAAATCCTTCAAAGGAGTTTTAACAAGTTTTTTAATTTTTTCTAAACCCACAATATCATGTAAAAGATCCACTGTATGAACAATATCACTTGTGCCCTTGTAAACGAGATTTTCATCAGCTAAAAACTTGTTAACACGCTCACGCATATGTATATCCGAGTCAAGGATACGTTTAGACTCAGATAATGCTAAATGACACATTGGACATGGTGCAAATATATCTAATTCTTCTTTCTCAGCTATAGCTATGTTACGAGCAGAAAGAGATAGAGTTAACATTTGATTAACGCTTTTAAGAGGTTCACCACAGCAGCTGAAACCTTCGAGATCTACAAGTTCAACATCGAGTTTCGGTAAAACCTCCCGGATAGATATTTCATATGCATATTGTTCTGTGGGCATTACACAACCCGGGTAAAAAGCATATTTCATAACTCCTTTCAACCTCCTACACCTTCTCCACAGCAAGTTTTGAAAGCATCATCTGAAACTTATTCGGATCAACAGGTTTAGAAACTGCAGGTAACTCTAAATCAGAACGTGTAAATGTTTTGTTATCTTTTGTGTTAACACTTTTGACATCTTGTAAAAGACCAATTGATAGCACAGATTGCAACCAGTTTGTATAGTTACCTGGTAGTTGTTTACCAGTAGCTACAGCTAGGTTTTTTAAAGCAAATAAGATTTCTACAGGTGCTACTTTTTGCGGGCATCGTTCACGGCATTTAAAACAACTCATACACGTCCAGATGACATCTGAGTTAACCATTTCATCAATGAGACCACGTTTCAACAGTGCTACTATTTTATGCGGCTCAAGTTCTAGTAGTTTATGTGCTTCACAACCAGAGGTGCATTTAGCACATTGAAAGCAGTAATCTGATAATTCGTCTCTTAGTTTTTTTAACCGGTCATTTATTTCTTTTTTAAGCTGCGTTTGTGGTTCAGCCATAGATGTTAGATCTACAAGACTCATAAGATACCACTCCCCAATTAACATATGTTAATTATTTATGTGTTTTGGAGGATCAAAAAAACATTGAATCCCCAGAAATCGTATCTTATAACAATATTTAAAATCTACTAAATATAAGAAAAAAAACTAACTATGTTAAAATAGTCCAAAATGTTTTTTTATAAAAAATTGGATTAAATAAAAAAAATAGGGTTAGAAATGTATGGAATTGTTTATCATAAGGATTATAATAAATACAATTTAGGAGAAAATCATCCATTAATCGGGGATAAACCAGAGAAAACTATTAAATTCTTTAAAGAGAAAAGCATCCTGAAAGAGGCTGATTTATTAACAGCGGAAAAAGCAACTATGAAGGATTTACTCAGGGTACATAACCCACGGTATATAGAACGTATAAAATATTTAAGTAAAACAGGTGGACGGTTGTCTCTCGATACACCTGCTCCAAGAGGGATATATGATATAGCACGGTTAGCTGTTGGTGGTACAATACTTGGGGGTGATAAACTATTCAATGGGTATCAATGTATGTGTAACCCTCTCGCTGGTTTTCATCATGCTAGTAGAAGTTATGCTTCAGGTTTTTGTTTTTTTAATGATGAAGCTATAGTTGTTGAGTTTTTAAGGGAGAAATATGGTTTAGATCGTTTTTTGATAATTGATTTAGATGTTCATCATGCAAATGGGATGCAGGAGATATATTATGATGATCCTTCTGTGTTGTTAGTTTCTTTTCATCAGGATGGTAGAACATTGTATCCTGGAACAGGTTTTATTGAGGAGATAGGTAGAGGTAGTGGTGAAGGGTATACAGTAAATCTACCGTTGCCACCTGGGACGGGGAGTAAAAGTTATTTAAATGCTTTTTATAGTATAATCCCTGGTTTGGCGGAGCAGTTTCAACCGGAGGTTATAGTGTATCAGTGTGGTGTTGATACGCATCATTCTGATCCGTTAGCAGATCTACGTTTGGTGTATCAGACTTATTATCATCTAGGTAGGAGTATAATGGATTTGTCAAGGAAAACTTGTAACAAGTTGTTGGTATTATTTGGAGGGGGGTATAATAGTGAGAGTTGTGTGAAATCTTATTATAATATCATGTGTGGTTTGCTGGGTAGGAGTGATTATTTGGAAGAGAAAAAGGAGATATTTGATGAGAAAGTTGATTATGTTGATGGGTTGATAACGGAGGTTAAAAAATTACTTGAACCTTATTGGGATTTATAGTAATAATTTTTAGACGATCTGGATTGTTTTAGTAGCAACAATGTCAGCATCTGTATCAGCAACGTTTTGAACTATTTTTTGACCTATTTTTACAGGTGCTTTAACCTTGGTTTTTTTAATCACATTTAACACATCAAATATTTTATCCTTGGGGATAGGTTTAGAGGTTTTAACGCTGACTAGTGGCCATTCACCTTTTTCCACGAGTATAGATGATGTAAGTATGCGTCTTGGGTTTAGGGTTTCAGATTTAGCGTACTCTTCACCACGTTTACATTTGTTACCCTTGATAAGTTTAAATTTTTTATCGTCCATGCGTACAAGAATTTTACAGCCAATTGGGCATACTATACATGTAATCTCTTTTTCATCCATGTACAGATACCTCAAGAGATCTATTAGAACGTAGAAGAGTTTTATCAACATTCATCTCAAAATCTATCATATTAGCAGGGTTAACGAAACGAAGTTTTTTCCTGTATATTTTTTTACCATTGGATGTAACATTTAAAAAAACTGATTCACCTGGTTGAGTGACTCGGAGAGTGAAATGAACATGTCCACTCTGGTTGATCCTTTGAGGAACTACGTATCTAACACCCTCCCCGGGTTTAACAAAGATTTCAGAGTTTTTTGTTTTCTCTTGTTTTAACCTCTGAGCAGCATATTTCCCTGCGTGTTTAGCACCACCCGATAAAGCATCTACGGTATCGTATACTTGTAGACAATTACCACAGGCGAAAACACCAGGTATATTTGTTTCATAAAACTGATCAACCCTTGGGCCACCGGTTATGTTATCGATTTCTACACCAGCGTTTTTTGAAAGCTCATTCTCAGGTATTAAACCTAGGGATAAAAGAAGAGTATCACATTTTATTTCCTTCTCAGTACCAGGGATAACATTCATGTTTTTGTCAACCTTCGCGATCGTAACACTCTCAAGTCTATCTCTACCTTTAATATAGGTAACAGTGTGATTCAGGTAAAGTGGGATATCATAATCATTGAGACACTGAACAACGTTACGAGGTAGACCACTAGGATAAGGTAATATCTCTACTACACCAAGGACGTTAGCACCTTCGAGTTTTAAACGACGAGCCATAATAAGACCAACATCACCAGAACCAAGGATAACCACGTTTTTACCAGGCATAATATTGTATAAGTTAATGAAAGCCTGCGCTACACCCGCTGTAAATACACCACTAGGTCGGTCACCAGGTATCATAACATTCCAACGTGTTTTCTCACGGCATCCCATAGCGAGAACAATACCCCTAGTTTTTATCCTATAAACATCGTTTTTGTTCACAGCAGTAATCTCAAGTTTTTTATTGAAATCAAGAACCATAGTCTCACTCATAATAGTAACACCATGTTTCTTTGCTAACTCAATGTACATATTTGCATACTCTGGACCAGTCATAGAAACACCTGTTTCCTCGACACCAAAACCATCATGTATACACTGCGGTAAAATACCACCAACCCAACTGTTTCTATCAAGGATTACAATATTTTTAGCACCATTCTGAGAAGCTGAAACAGCAGCAGCAAGACCAGCAGGTCCACCACCAATAACAGCTACATCAAAAAACTCTTCAATCACTTTCTCACCACCTCCTCACTTGTTTCTCTCGTTCTACCTACGAAAAGATTAGACTCTGATGATTTCAACTTGATATCTCTGATATCAATATCAAAATTTTTTTCCATAACACGTACAATATGCTGAGTACAAAAACCACCTTGACAACGACCCATACCTGCACGACAACGATATTTAACAGAGGAAAGAGACCTTGCACCAAGAGGATTAGAAAGAGCATGGATAACCTCAGCCTCAGTCACATGCTCACATCTACATATAACCCTACCATAAGAACTATCGTTTTTAACTAGTTTTGATTTCTCCTCCAATGTCATCTCAGAAAAACGTTTATCAAAGATCTTCCTAGTTTTGAAATGATTCTTTAAACTCATATCAAAAAAACCTGATAACATGTTTGAAATCTCTTTAGCAATAGCAGGAGCAGCTGTAAGACCTGGCGATTCAATACCTAACAAATTGATTAAACCAGGATTTTGTTTGCTTTCTTCTATTCTATAATCAGCCCATCCACCCTCCTCAGGTGAAGCAAGTTTACATCTAATACCAGAATAAGCAGCTATCACACCTTTCTCAGGTATAACTGGTATTATTTCTTTTGCTTCTTTTATCAAAGTTTTCATCATACCCTGAGTATTACATGTATCACTATGATCATCGATAAACTCAGCACTTGGACCCAATAAAATATTTCCCTCAATAGTTGGAGTAATATGAACACCAAGTACACCTATTTCTTTAACAGGAACAGGATAAATCATACTATTAACTAAACTACTATATTCTTTATCTAAAATCAAATATTCTCCCCTACAAGGATATACATTGAAATCAGGTTTTTCCAACATCGAAACAATATCTTTACAATTCAAACCAGCAGCATTAATTACAACCCTTGATTGAAAAACACCTTTGTTTGTTTCAATTAAAAAACCATCATTGGTTTTTTTTAAACCATTAACTTTTGTCTCAAGATAAAAAACAACATCATTAAGAACAGCGTTTTCAGCCAGTGCAATAGTAAACTCATATGGTAGAACGATACCAGCAGTTGGAACCCATAAACCCTCATAACATGACACATTTGGTTCTTTTTGCTTTACTTCTCTACCAGAAAGTATCTCAAGACCGGGTACATTGTTTTCTTCACCAACTTTTTTTAATCTCTCAAGCTCATTTGTCTCCTCTTCATCCTTAGCTATAATATACTTCCCAACCCATTTCAGAGAGAAACCTAGTTTTTCTGAAAGTTCTTGGAACATTTTATTTCCCTGGACGCAGAAACGAGCTTTGAGTGAACCTGGTGGTGAGTTAATACCACTATGAACCACTCCA
>Ga0190360_1000498_pt1 | contig 21994 bp, 17 predicted proteins | sample 48721834_MG_FD_161271 | JGI IMG/M metagenome (GOLD analysis project Ga0190360, IMG submission 161271) | Hydrothermal vent microbial mat bacterial communities from Southern Trench, Guaymas Basin, Mexico - 4872-18-3-4_MG | ecosystem: Environmental > Aquatic > Marine > Hydrothermal vents >... | reverse complement strand
TTTAGAAAGATTAGGAATTCCCAGAAAAGAGCATGATATAAAATTTATTGAAGGTGATTGGGAAGCTCCCACCCTGGGTGCTTGGGGATTAGGTTGGGAGGTCTGGCTTGATGGATTAGAGATAACCCAATTTACCTATTTTCAGCAAGCTGGAGGACTTGATCTAAATATAATTCCAGTAGAAATAACCTATGGTTTAGAGAGGTTAGCCATGGTTATTCAAGGAGAAGACAATATTTTTAGTCTAAAATGGGGCGATGATATTACCTATGGAGATATACAGCTTCAGGCAGAAGTTGAGCATTCTAAATATAATTTTGAAGAGGCAGACATATCAATGTTGTTCGGTATTTTCAGTGTTTTTGAAAAAGAAGCGAAAAGATTAATAGAAAGGGATCTACCTCTTCCAGCATATGATTATATATTAAAATGCTCTCATACATTTAATTTATTAGATGCACGAGGGGCAATAAGTGTTACAGAAAGAACGGGTTATATATCTCGAGTGAGAAATATTTCCCGTTTGTGTGCAGAAAAATATATTAAACAGAGAGAAAAAATGGGTTTTCCTTTGATTAAAAAAAAGAAAATATAAAAATATAAAAGAAGGATAGAGTTATTAATGAGCGATGTTATCTTAGAAATTGGAACAGAAGAAATTCCTGCAACATATATGGAGAATATTTTGATAGACATAAAACAGTTAGCTAGGGCGAGCCTAGAAGAATCAAGAATACAATATAAAGAAATCAAAGTTTATGGTTCACCACGTAGATTAGTACTATATATTTCCCATATTTCAGATAAACAGGAAGACATTTTTAAAAAAATTAAAGGGCCCGCTTATTCAATTGCTTATGCAAGTGGCTCAAAACCTCAGACACCTGCAATAAAATTTGCCCAGTCACAAGGCGTGAATGTAGAAGATTTAATAGTGGAAAACACTGATAAAGGAAGATATATTTTTGCTTTGAAATCAGAAAAAGGAAAATCCTCACTTGAATTATTAAGCAAAATATTTCCTGAAATAATAAGAAGTATAAGTTTTCCCAAATCTATGCGTTGGGAAGATAAAAAATTAAAATTTATTCGACCTATAAGATGGATACTTGCTTTATATGATAAAAAAGTAATTGAATTTAGCCTGGATGGATTAAATTCTGGGAATGAAACTTATGGTCACAGACTATTAGCACCCAATAAGATTAAAATTTCCTCACCAAATGAATACTTTGAAAAGTTAAAGAAGAATTATGTAATAGTTGATCAAGAATTAAGAGAAAAAAGGATAAGAAGACAAATTAAGCAAATAATTAAAGAAATCAAGGGGCAGGAAATAATCAATGAAAGGCAATTAAAAGAAATAGTTTATTTAGTGGAATATCCAAATGCAATTTTGGGGACATTTAATCGAGAATATTTAAAATTACCCTTAGAAGTCCTAACTACGGTTATGGAAAAACATCAAAAATATTTTCCTGTATATAAAAACAAAAATACCCTACTACCTTCATTCATTGTTGTTATAAACAATTCTAAAAAGTATTCATCTATAATTAAAAAAGGCAATGAAAATGTCCTCAAAGCAAGATTAGAGGATGCAAAATTTTTCTACCAAGAAGACCAGAAATTTCCTTTGGAAGAAAAAGTAATAAAATTAAAAAAAATTATTTTCCGGGAAAATCTGGGCAGCCTTTATGATAAGATAAAGAGATTAGAATTATTATGTGGCTACATTGCAGAATGTTTACAAGTTGAACAGAAAGTAAAAGAAGATGCTTTAAGGTCTGCCTATTTATGTAAAGCAGATTTGGTTACTGAAATGGTAAAAGAATTCCCAGAATTACAAGGAGTAATGGGTAAAGAATATGCGCTTTTATCTAACGAAAGAAAAGAAGTAGCGGAAGCAATATTTGAACATTATCTCCCTCGTTTTTCAGGTGATATATTACCAAAAACTAAAAGCGGTATGATTTTGGGGATTGCTGATAAAGTGGATAATGTAACTGGTTGTTTTTTAATGGGCTTAATTCCCACTGGGTCACAGGACCCTTATGGATTGCGAAGACAATCTTTAGGAAAAATCGCCATAATTTTAAAGAATAATCTAAAAATTTCTTTAAAAGATATTATTCAGAAATCTTTGTCTTTATACAAACAAAGTGTTCCATTGGAATTTAAAATAGATGAAAATAAAATAGTATTACAGATATTAAGTTTTTTAAAACAAAGAGTAAAAAATATTTTCCTGGAAGAAGGAATTCATTATGATGTTGTTGATGCGGTTTTAGCTATAGATAATAAAGGAGATTTAGTTGATATTAAAAATAGAATAAAAGTTTTAGAAGAACTTTATAGTCAACTCAATTTTAGGAAAATTCTTAATTCATCCAACCGGGTATTAAATTTATCAAAAAATAGTACAGAAATAAATATAAAAGAGTCTTTATTAAAGGAAAATGCAGAATTTAATTTATATCAAAGTTATAATGATATTTATCCTCGAGTAAATAATTGTATTTCTAATGGTGAATATAAGAAAGCATTTAAATTATTAGAGAATTTATGTAAACCAGTTGATGAATTCTTTGACCAGGTATTAGTAATGGATGATAATTTAGAAATTAGAAAAAATAGGATTGCTCTCATTAAGAAAGTAAATATATTATTTAACCAGGTAGCTGATTTATCAAAAATTGTTTTATAAAGAGGTGTATAAAATGGCAGAACAGGTTGAGTCTAAACCTATTATTTATATAATTTCTGATTCAACAGGGGAAACCGCTCAAAACGTAGTAAATGCAGCGGTTAGCCAATTTGACTCTGACAATATTAAGTTAAAGTTATTTGCTCATGTTGAATCTACTAAAGACATAAAAGGGATAATAGATAAAATTAACAAAGAAAAAAATTTTATAGTATATACTATAGTTAAACCAGAATTAAGGTCATTTTTAAAAGAAGAATCTCAAAGAAAATCAATATTTTCTTTTGATGTTCTTGGACCTCTTATAGAAAATGTTGAAAGAATAAGTGGAATAGTACCTAAATTAAAACCTGGGATTATTAGAAAAATGGATAAGCAGTATTTTAAAAGAATGGAGGCAATGGAATTTACGGTAAAATATGATGCTTGTCAAGGAGAGTTAGACTTATCTCAAGCTGATTTGGTAATATTAGGGGTTTCCAGGACTTCAAAAACGCCGCTTAGCATGTATCTAGCCCATAAAGGGATAAAAGTTGCTAATATTATTTTAGATTTTGAAGTTGAACCTCCTGTAAGTATATATAATTTGCCTAAGGAGAAAATAATTGGATTAACTATACAACCCGATAATTTAATTGAAATTAGAGCAAAGCGGTTAAAGACATTAGGCTTATCTGATAAAAGTATATATACAGATAAAGAAAGGGTACTTAAAGAAATAAATTATGCTGAGAATGTCTATAAAAAAATTGGATGTCCAGTAATAGATATAACCAGCAAAGCCATTGAAGATATTGCTACTCAAATAATTAAAATGATGAAAGGAGAAGAATAAAAATGAAAAAATACGTTTATTTCTTTGATGAAGGAAATGGGCAAATGAAATCTATTTTGGGAGGAAAAGGTGCGGGGCTAGCCGAGATGACCAGAATAGGCCTTCCGGTCCCTCAAGGTTTTACCATAAGTGCCGAAGTTTGTGTTGAATATTATAGAAACAATTGCCAATATCCAGAGGGATTAAAAGAACAGATAGATGATAAATTGAACCATTTAGAAAAAATATCTGGTAAAAAATTAGGCAACCCCAAAAATCCATTGTTAGTATCAGTTCGTTCAGGGGCGGCTATTTCTATGCCTGGGATGATGGATACTGTTTTAAATCTAGGTTTAAATGATGTTACTATCCAGGGGATTATAAATAGGACTAAAAATGAACGATTCGCCTATGATAGTTACAGAAGATTTATACAGATGTTTGGAAATGTGGTGTTAGGAATTGATCACGATAAATTTGAAGAATTATTAGAGGAGACCAAAAAAGAACTTGGAGTAAAATTAGATACTGAAGTTGATGTTGACGGATTAAAAAAGTTGGTAGAAAAATATAAAAAGTTAGTCAAAAAGGAAACTGGTAAAGACTTTCCTCAGGAACCTAAAGTTCAATTAGAGATGGCTATTGACGCTGTATTTAAATCCTGGAACAATAAACGGGCCATAACTTATAGAAAGGTTAACAAAATACCAGATGATTTAGGTACAGCAGTAAATGTGCAAGAGATGGTATTCGGTAATATGGGGGATGATTCAGGAACGGGAGTTGGATTTACTAGAAATCCCTCTACTGGGGAAAAGGAATACTATGGAGAATACCTCTTAAATGCCCAAGGCGAAGATGTAGTAGCAGGTATTCGTACGCCTCTACCACTTTCAAACCTCAAAAATGATTTACCAAAAGTATATAAAGAACTTACTGAAGTAGTAGATATTTTAGAAAAAAAATATAAAGATGTTCAGGATTATGAATTTACCATGGAAAAAGGGAAACTTTATCTATTGCAAACTCGGACTGGTAAAAGAACTGCTCAAGCAGCAGTTAAAATTGCTGTTGATATGGTCAAAGAAGGGATAATATCCAAAGAAGAGGCAATTTTGAGAGTAGAACCTAATCAATTAAATCAATTGTTGCACAAAAGAATAGATCCAAACGTAAAAAATAATGCTATTACCCGGGGATTGCCCGCTTCTCCTGGTGCAGCTTATGGAAAAGTTATTTTCACGGCTGATGAAGCAGAAGAATTAGGGAAAAAAGGAGAAAAGGTAATATTGGTAAGAACGGAAACAACTCCTGATGATATACATGGAATGGTAGAGGCTCAAGGTGTTTTAACCAGTAGGGGCGGTATGACCAGTCATGCTGCGGTGGTAGCGAGAGGTATGGGTAAACCTTGTGTCGCTGGATGTAATGCTCTAAATATAGATTCAAAAAAAGAAAAAATTACAATTGGTGATATAGTAGTAAAGAAAAATGACTTTATTACTATAGATGGAGGAACAGGAGAAGTATTTCTTGGCAAAGTTCCTACTATTGACCCGATAATGAGTAAAGAATTTAAAACATTATTATCCTGGGCTAATGAAGTTAAACGTTTAGGTGTATATGCCAATGCAGATACACCGGGAGATGCCCAGAAAGCAAGAGAATTAGGAGCAGAGGGGATTGGACTTACCAGGACGGAGCATATGTTTATGGAACAAGATCGTTTACCCATTGTGCAAGAAATGATTATGGCTGATAATGAAAAGAGCAGAAAAGAAGCTTTAGACAAGTTATTACCTATGCAAAAAGGTGATTTTTTAGGTATTTTAAAAGCGATGGAAGGTTTGCCAGTAATTATTAGATTACTTGATCCACCTCTTCATGAATTTCTCCCTAATTTGGAAGATATTTTAATAGAGGTAAATACCTTAAGACTAAAAAATGTAGATTCAGACGAACTAAATAAAAAGGAAGAATTACTGGCAAAGGTAAAATCACTACATGAAATGAATCCTATGTTAGGACTTCGAGGATGTAGGTTAGGATTATTGTTCCCTGAGATATATGAAATGCAGGTAGAAGCGATAATTGAGGCTGCAGTAGAATTAACTAAACAGGGAATAATTGTTAAACCTGAGATTATGATTCCTTTGGTGAGTCACATAAATGAATTTACACCAATAGCTAAAAAAGCAAGAGAGATTGCTGATAAAAAAATACAAGAGGCGGGAGTAGAATTAGATTATAAAGTAGGAACTATGATTGAATTACCACGTGCTGCTTTGACCGCTAATAAAATAGCTAAAGAAGCAGAATTCTTTTCTTTTGGTACCAATGATTTAACCCAGACAACTTTTGGAATAAGTCGAGATGACGCAGAAGGGAAATTTTTATTAAAGTATGTAGAAGATAAAATTTTAGAGGAAAATCCCTTCGAAGTGTTAGATCAGGAGGGAGTGGGTAAATTGGTTAAGCTGGGTACAGAGTTGGGAAGGGAAACCAATCCTAATTTAGAGGTAGGGATTTGCGGAGAGCACGGTGGAGAGCCACAGTCAGTAGAATTTTGTCATTCTGTAGGTCTAAACTATGTAAGCTGTTCGCCTTTTAGAGTTCCTATTGCCCGATTAGCAGCTGCTCAGGCGGTACTAAAAGAAAAAAAATAAAAGATATAAATTTACTATTTGGCCGATTGACCAATTAGAAAATAATATAGAATGATTATTGCCCAGAAAATAAATAAAATGGGAACGTAATGGCACGATACATCCTGCCCCGGGAAACATTAAGCATAATTATTACCAAAGTATCATAATTTGCTATAAAATTATTTACAATGTACCAGGTATAACCGGTTGAAAATTTTTTAGCTTTTTGGGTAATAACCATAAAATAATAAGAAAAAGTGTATAGGGGTGTATTGAATGCACCCCTATACACTTAAACAAGAAAAGGAAATTTAAATAAAAAGAAAGGATAAAATAACATGCAAATTGAACTGTTAATTCCCCTAAGTGGTGTCATTGCTCTTATATTTGCTCTGATTCTTTCTCTGAAGGTAATCAGAGAAAAACGGGGAACTGAATTAATGCAAGAAATATCCAATATGATCGAACAGGGAGCTATGACTTTTTTAAAAAGAGAATATAGCGTTTTGGTGTTTTTTATCATTATAGTCGGTTTTATACTGGGCTGGGTGAGGGGCCCTATTACTAGTTTGTCTTTTGTAGTGGGAGCAATTTGTTCCGGATTAGCAGGTTTAACCGGAATGAAAATTGCGACTAAAGCAAATTCAAGGACTGCCTATGCTGCCATGGAGGGCGGAATAACTAAAGCTCTAAAAGTTGCTTTTTCCGGTGGTGCGGTGATGGGTATGTCAGTTGCGGGTTTTGGATTATTAGGTTTGGGTACTTTATATTATTTTGTCAGAGAACCGGAAATTATAAATGGATTTGCTTTGGGAGCAAGCTCTATAGCGCTATTTGCCAGAGTAGGCGGAGGAATATTTACTAAAGCTGCAGATGTGGGAGCTGATTTAGTGGGGAAGGTGGAAGTAGGAATACCTGAAGATGATCCTCGTAATCCGGCAGTTATTGCTGATAATGTAGGAGATAATGTAGGAGATATTGCTGGATTGGGAGCTGATTTGTTTGAGTCTTATGTGGGCTCAATTATTTCCAGTATGATTTTAGGTGGATTATTATTTGAAGGAATTAAAGGAGTTATGTTCCCTCTATTGCTGGCAGCTTGTGGGGCAATTTCTTCTATTATAGGTACTTTTTTTGTAAATACTAAAAGTGAAAAGAATTTACACAAAGCCTTAACCAAAGGAACTTTAGTAAGCGGCTTTTTAGTAATTATTGCTTCTGCTTTTCTTTCTAACGTTTTATTTAATAGTTTAAATGTATTTTATGCTACTGCCGCTGGATTGATTGCCGGTATAATTATCGGACTGATTACTGAATATTATACCTCATACCACTATTGTCCGGTAAAATCAATTGCTAAATCCTCACTTACTGGGGCAGCTACTACTATTATTTCGGGATTAGCAGTGGGTATGCAAAGTACTGTTATTCCTTTGCTTATAATTGCCACTACAGTTTTAGTAGCTTATAAGTTTGCGGGGATATACGGTATAGCAGTTTCTGCGGTAGGAATGTTATCAATTGTAGGAATGACTGTTTCGGTAGATTCTTATGGCCCTATTGCTGATAATTCTGGCGGAATTGCTGAAATGGCTGGTCTGGACCCAAAAGTTCGAGAAATTACTGATTCTCTAGATGCTGTGGGTAACACTACAGCAGCTATTGGAAAAGGTTTTGCTATTGGTTCAGCAGCATTAACTGCCTTAGCTTTATTTTCCGCTTACTGTAAATCGGTAGGTTTAGAAGTTGTTAGTATTACTAATCCTATGGTAGTAGCAGGAATGTTTATCGGCGGAGCTCTACCTTACCTATTTTCTGCTTTAGCAATAAATGCTGTAGGGAAAACCGCTTCTTTAATGATAGAAGAAGTTCGGCGACAATTTAGAGAAATACCGGGTCTAAGAGAGGGAAAGGCTAAGCCTGATCCAGCTAAATGTGTGGATATTAGTACTAAAGGCGCATTGAAAGAGATGATTTTACCCGGATTATTAGCTGTAGTATCTCCTATATTAGTAGGGATAGTTTTAGGTTCAGAAGCGTTAGGAGGTTTATTAATTGGAGCAGTATTGGTAGGAGTTTTATTGGCAATTATGATGGCTAATTCCGGTGGGGCTTGGGATAATGCAAAAAAATATATCGAACAGGGAAATTATGGTGGGAAAGGTACTGATGCACATGCTGCTGCAGTTATAGGTGATACAGTAGGTGATCCCCTCAAGGATACCGCAGGACCTTCAATGAATATTTTAATTAAAGTAATGTCCATAGTTGCCTTAGTTTTTGTTCCACTATTTATAAAGTAGTTTCGAATATTGCGTATCGAGTGAAGATGACAAGATGGTTAACTGGTTAAAAGATTAATGCTGGACTAGCGTAGAGAAAAAACGTGCTTTATCTTAATGTAGTAAGGAGTGTTTTAGAGCATCGGAATTTTTTGATATTCCGATGCTCTAAAATAATTTCTTTGCTACTAATTTACTTAGAGAATTAGTAAATTTGTTAAATACTCAAGGAGAATTTCCAATTGAGATTTTATGATTTAATTACAAAAAAAAGAGATGGGCAAGAATTATCTCAAGAAGAAATAAATTTCATGATAAAGGAATATTGTGAAGATAGAGTTCCTGATTATCAGATGTCTGCTATGTTAATGGCTATCTATTTTAAAGGAATGAGCAATAGTGAGATAAAACATTTGACTATTGCTATGGTTAATTCCGGAAAAATTATTGATCTTAATTCTATACCAGGAATTAAAGTCGATAAACACAGTACTGGCGGAGTAGGAGATACTACTACTCTTGCTCTTGCACCGATGGTAGCTGCTGCAGGAGTCCCTGTTGCTAAGATGTCAGGACGTGGTTTGGGTCATACAGGTGGTACAATTGATAAGTTAGAATCAATTGAAGGTTTCAAAACAGAGTTAAGCCTTAATAAATTTATAGAAATAGTAAAGAAAGTTGGAGTATCAATTATTAGTCCTACTTCTGATTTAGCCCCAGCAGATAAAAAACTATATGCCCTGAGAGATGTAACCGCAACAGTTGATAGCATTCCTTTAATTGTTAGTAGTATTATGAGTAAAAAGATTGCTGCAGGTGCCGATGCAATTGTGTTAGATGTGACTACTGGAAGTGGCGCTTTTATAAGTAGATACGAAGATGCTTTGAAATTAGGAGAAATTATGGTCGATATTGGATTAGAACTAGGAAAAGAGACTGTAGCAATAATTACAAATATGGATGAACCATTGGGTTTCGCAATAGGAAACTCCCTGGAAGTTAGGGAGGCTGTTGAGGTACTAAAAAATAAAGGGCCAGAAGATTTACGCAAACTTTGCATTGTTCTTGGCTCTTATATGTTAAAATTAGGTGGTATGGTTAATAGTATTGAAGAGGGAAAACGTAAATTGATAAATATTTTAGAAGAAGGCAGAGCATTTACTAAATTTAAGGAGATGGTAGTAGCTCAGGGAGGAAATTTTCAGGTAATCGAAGATCCAGAATTATTGCCAACAGCTAAATACTGCTTTAAAGTTAAAGCAAATAGAAGCGGATATGTGCAAAGAACAGATTCTCGATTGATTGGTGAGAGTGCTATGCTTTTGGGAGCAGGTAGAGAAAATAAAGAGTCTAAAATAGATTTATCTGTTGGTATTGTTTTAAAAAAGAAAATTGGTAATAAAGTTAATATTAATGAGGACTTAGCTGAAATTTATTATAATGATGCAGAAAAATTAGAAGATGCCAAGAAAAAATTACTGTCTTCATTTAGTATAGGTGACAAAAAACCGCGAAAATTACCACTAATTTTAGCTGCTGTTAACCAGGAGGGAATTAAAGAATTTACTTATAAATAGTATAAGATATATGATGTATTATATGTCGTTATGTATATGTATATGAGATATGTATATTAATTAGATTTCTTTCCTCTCTTTCCTCTCTTTCATTCTTAACTTTATGTTAGCATTTATGTACTTCACATTCATATGTTTATTTTAAAACATAGAAATTTCCAAAATTCGATACTCTAAAATAAATTTTCACCCTATTTTCACTGGCACAAGTTTTTTAAATAAGGAATAGATCAAAACAAATTTATCAGGTTCAGGAATGGTATCATATAAAATGAAAAAAAATAGCAAAAGGCGTAGAGGGGTTTCAGAGGACTTTGCCCTCTAGCAATCTTTTTATATGATATACTATCTTGTGTTTATTTGTGTTATAATTTTAAATAAAAAATTAAAAAAGAGGATAGATTGTTGGAAGTAATTATTAGTCATCAAAGTACTGATTTTGATTCTTTAGCAGCTATGGTGGCAGCTAAAAAAATATATAAAAATGCTTTATTAGTTTTTCCTGGTGCGGTGGAGAAAAATGTTAGAAAATTTATATCAATATATGGTGACCTAATAGAAGTAATTTCACTTAAAAGTATAAAAATGCAAGATATTACTAAGTTGATAATAGTTGATACTCGAATAAAAAGAAGAATTGGTGCTTTTGCTAATATATTAAAAAAGAGAGATTTAGAAATTCATATTTATGATCATCACCCTGCAACTGCAGATGATATTAAAGGAAATCTTAATGTTATTGAAGAAGTAGGAGCAACTACTACTATACTTCTAAAAAAAATTAGGAAGATGAAATTAGAAATTACCCCGATTGAGGCAACTCTTTTTGCTTTAGGAATTTATGAAGATACTGGTTCTTTAACTTTTTCTACTACTACTATTGAGGATATTAATTGTATTTCTTTCTTGTTCAATAAAGGAATAAAATTAAAAGTTGTATCCAATTTTATGAACATTGGATTAAGTTTGACTCAAAAAAAATTGCTAAATCAATTACTTCTTTCATCTAAAGAAATTTTTTGTAAGGGTGTGAGAGTTAATATCGCAAAAGCTGAAATGAAAAATTATACAGAAGGTTTAGCCCTTCTTACTCATAAATTAATAGAAATTGAAAATAGTGATGTTTTTTTTACCTTAGTTAAAATGGAAGAAAGGATATACATAGTAGGAAGAAGCAGGACAAATGCGGTGGATGTAGATGAAGTATTGAAAGAATTAGGAGGTGGAGGACATTTTCAGGCAGCTTCAGCCGTGGTTAAAGATTTTACCTTAGACGAATTAGAAAAAAAACTTTTGAAAATTTTGGAAAGAAAAATAAAATTAGGAATTATGGCGAAAGATATTTTATCTTCTCCAGTTAAAACTGTTAATTCTTCAACATCCATTTCAGAGATGGAAAAAATCTTATTGAGATATGGGCATACAGGAATTCCGGTAGTGGAAGAGGGAGAATTAAAAGGTATTATTACTATGCAAGAAGTAAATAGAGCTGCACGTCATGGATTTGGAAAAGAACCAGTGAGTAAGTTTATGTCAAATCAGATAATTAGTGTTGATCAAAACACTCCTTTGACTGAAATTCAAGAATTGATGATAACCCATGATATAGGGAGGATATTAGTAGTAGACCAGGATAAAAGATTAATGGGAATAGTTACTAGAACTGATTTGATAAGGAGCTTGTATGGAGAATATAATATCCCAAAAAGTTCATTTTCAACATATACTGAAAGCAATTATAAATTAAAGAGAGAAAAAATAATAAATTTAACCAAGAAGATATTTCCCAAAAGGGTTCAAGATATTTTAAAAAAGATTGGAGAAATAGGTGATAGATTGTCTTTTCCCGTATTTATGGTAGGAGGTGTGGTTAGAGATCTGCTTTTGGAAATTAAAAATCTCGATCTTGATATTGTTGTTGAGGGAGATGGAATAGAATTTGCTCGAAATTTGAGTAGAGAATTAGGGGGGATAGTTAGGATTCATAAAAAATTTAGCACAGCAGTTGTGATTTTACCTGATGGTCTTAAGGTAGATATAGCAACTGCTCGTAGAGAATTTTATGAATATCCAGCTGCTCTTCCTCAAGTAGAATTGAGTTCTATAAAAAAGGATCTATATAGAAGAGATTTTACCATAAATGCAATGGCCATACAGTTGAATTGTAAAAATTATGGAAAATTAATCGATTTCTTTGGAGGGCAGAGAGATTTAAAGTTAGGCATTATAAGAGTTTTATATAATTTAAGTTTTGTTGAGGACCCTGCACGCATTATAAGAGCAATAAGATTTGAGCAACGATATAATTTTAAGATGGATAGATCGACAGAAGATTTTCTCAAAAAAGCTATTGATGATAAATTGCTTATTCGATTAAGAAAGAAAAGGGTTGCTGAAGAATTAATGTTAACATTAAAAGAGAAAAATCCAACAAAAGCTTTAAAAAGAATGAAGGATCTGGGAGTTTTGAAATATGTCCTCCCGGATACAGAAATAAATACGGATATGATTGAAAAATTAGATAAAATAAGTGAAAGTTATAATTTCTGGCAAAAAAATATATCTAAGGAAGAAGTCGATTTATGGTTAATATACTTTTACTTTTTAGTATACCAATTAGAGCAGAAAAAAATCCAAAAAATATGCAAAAAATTACTGTTAAAGCCGAAAATTATTGATAAAATAAACTATATTTATCTAAATTTAAATTCAGTTATTGATTTTTTGTCACAAAAAGAAAGATTATTGCCTAGCTTAATTTATAAAAAATTAAAAGATGCACCAAATGAGCTTCTATTCATAGCAATAATGGAGAGTAGATCAAGTATAGTAAAAGAAAGGATAGTCGACTTTATTAAAAATTACAAAAAGGAAAGATTGTGTATTTCTGGAAAAGACCTAAAAAAAATGGGTATAAAACCAGGTCCTGTTTATTCAAATATTTTGAGTGTCTTACTAAGTGCTAAATTAGATGGGGAAGTGAATAATAAGGAAGAAGAAATTAAATTTGTACTAAATCTTATAGAAGGAAAGGGAAAATAATAAAAAATGTTAAATAATATATTCGAGATTGTTTGGAGTATCCCGGCTGTTTTAATTGCCATTACTCTTCATGAATATTGGCATGGGAAAATTGCTTATAATTTAGGTGATCCAACTGCCGCTCAGGCAGGAAGGCTTACCTTGAATCCTTTAGCTCATCTTGATCCCATGGGTACTTTAATGCTACTTCTATTTCGTTTTGGCTGGGCAAAACCAGTGCCAGTAAATTTCAATAATCTAAATAACCCTAAAAGAGATATGATTTATGTGTCTTTAGCAGGACCTATTGCCAATATATTTACTGCTATTCTATTTGCTATTATTTTAAGATTAAGTTATTATTTCATTGACCAAATAACTTTAGTTAAGAATACGGCCTTTTTAAGCTTATCTTTTACTTTACTTAAGGGATGGTTATTTTTTTTACGAACCGGCGTGTTGTTAAATTTAGTTCTGGCAGTATTTAATTTAATACCAATCCCCCCTTTAGATGGTTCTAAAATATTAATAGGTCTATTACCTTATTCCCAAGCTTATAGATATGCTAAATTAGAATCTTATGGACCAATTATCTTATTAATTCTTGTATTAAGTGGTATAATTGGAAAAGTATTATTTCCTGTAGTATTTTTTCTATTCCGCTTGCTAGTTTAAAACAAATCCTAACAAAATTCTCAGAAAAAGTCTTATGTTGAACCATAACAAAACAGAAAAGATAATTTAAACAGACTAAGTTTTAAGTTTTAAACTATGGGTTTTTGCTTTTAACTTTATATCGGCAATTAAAAACTATAATTAATATAAGTAAATTAATAGAAAATATAGTTTAATAATAAAATTAAGGAAGGAGTATTTATTCATATGAAAGGAATAATTTTTAGTGGAATGCGTCCAACGGGGAAATTACATTTAGGAAATTACTTGGGAGCTTTAGAAAATTGGGTAAAACTCCAGGAAGAATATAAATGTTTTTATGGAGTTGTCGATTTACACGCTCTAACTACCGGGTATAAACAAACTACAGAGTTAAAAGAAAATATTAGAGAAATGCTTATAGATTGGTTTTCTGCTGGTGTTGATCCGGAAAAGAGTACTGTATTAATACAATCTTATGTACCAGAACACTCGGAATTACATCTGCTTTTTTCTATGATAACTCCGATGTCCTGGTTAGAAAGGAATCCAGTTTTGAAAGAACAAGTCCGTGATTTGGGATTGAAAGAGAATATTAATTATGGCCTTTTAGGATATCCAGTTTTAATGGCTTCAGATATTTTAATCTATAAATCAAATACCGTACCTGTTGGGGAAGATCAACTACACCATATAGAATTAGCTAGGGAAATAGCCAGGAGATTTAATAATCTTTATGAAAATGTTTTTCCTCTACCCCAAGCAAAATTGACTAAAATACCCAGGGTTCCTGGAATTAATGGAAAAAGAATGAGCAAGAGCGTAGGGAATACTATATCGATTTCTGATTGTCCAAAGATAATTACTGAAAAGGTTAAATCAATGATAACTGATACTGAAAAGATAAAATTAAATGACTTAGGGCATCCTGATGTTTGTGTTGTATTTACTTATCAGAAGATATTTAATCCAAATCAATATAAAGAAATTTCTACTGGGTGCAAATCGGGGAAATTAGGATGTGTAGAATGTAAAAAAATATTAGCCCAAATGTTAATAGATAAATTTGAAGTATTTAGAGAGAAAAGAAGATATTTTGAAAAAAAACCAGAAATACTTAGAGATATTGTTATAGAGGGGAGCAGAAAAGCAAGAGAAGTAGCTCAACAAACTCTCGAAGAAGCAAAAAGGGCTATGAAAATTTATTATGAGTAGTACAAAGGCAAAATTCAAGATAAAATTTGAAAAATTTGAAGGTTCTTCCAATGAATTGGTAAGAAGCATAAAAGAAAATATTATAGATATTAACTATGTACCTATTGTTGAAATATTAAATCATTTTTTGGAATTTCTTTCTAAGAATAGAGGTAATATTGATATAGATATTGCTAGTGAAACTATCACTAATGCTGCAATAATATTAAAAATGAAATCTGAGCAACTTTTGCCCGATCTGAAAAATAAAAATGAGGTAGAAACCGATGAAGAGAAAGAAGATGAGCAAATTTTAGATAATAAGGATGTATATCTTAAGGAATATAATAAATATCAAAAAATAGTTAAATACTTAAATCAAAAAAAATACAACCAAGATGATATTTTTTTTCCTTTTGGTAAAAATAATGACGAAAAAATAGATATAGAAATCCAGGAGGTTGATTTAGCAGACCTTTTAAGTGCATTAGAGAAAATTTTAAAAAATAAAAAGAAAGAAGAATTTGTTCCGATTAAAAGAAGAACTTTTACTGTAGCTACGAAGATGAATGAGATATTAGATATATTAAGGTATAATAAAGAAGGAATATCATTCGACTATTTTATGGAAACTGCCCAAACAAAATTGGAAATTATTGTTATCTTTCTGGCTTTGTTAGAACTTATATATTATAAAAAGATTGTGTGTCATCAAAATGGAAATTTTGGTAGAATTATATTTTACCTGAAAGGAGAGGATTTACATTCAAAGAAGAATTAAAAAATCATTCTGAATGGAAAAATATAATAGAATGTCTATTATTTGTGTCTGATAACCCTTTAACCATAGATAGAATTAAAGAGATTACTAGGCTTGAGAGGAAAAATATTAATCTGTTGCTAAGGGAGTTAATATCAGATTACGAAAAATCTGATAAACCCTATAAAATATACGAGATCGCAAGGGGTTATAAATTAGGAACTAAGCCACAATATGCTAATTGGGTAAAAAAGATATCAGAAAACAAGAAAAGATATCAAATTTCTAAAGCTGCTTTAGAAACCTTAGCGATTATTGCTTACAATCAACCCGTTACTCGATTAGAAATTGAAAAAATAAGAGGGGTAAACAGTTCGGGGGTATTGTTCAATTTATTAAAACATAAATTCATAAGAATAAGCGGAAGAAAGAAAGTTCCCGGTAATCCATTATTGTATAAAGTAACAGATCTATTTTTGCTCCATTTTGGTTTAAAAAAACTTTCAGATCTTCCTAAATTAGATGAAATCGGAATTGATTAATATGTACGAAAGATTACATAAATATTTAGCAAGAGCAGGTATCGCTTCTCGAAGAAAATGCGAAGAACTTATCCTTCAGGGACTTGTAAGAGTAAATCATCAGATTGTAACTAAATTGGGGACTAAAATAGACTCTCAGAAAGATATAATCGAAGTAAAGGGAAAGATAGTAAAAATACTAAATCATAAAAAACATATTTATATATTATTATATAAACCAAAAGGATATTTAACCTCTTTATATGACCCTTATAATAGACCGACCATATTAGATCTCCTAAAGGGCGTTAATAAAAGGATCTATCCTGTTGGTCGTTTAGATTATAATTCAGAAGGCTTATTGCTTTTGACTAATGATGGTGAAATAACCTATGCACTGACTCATCCTTCAAAAAAAATAGAAAAAACTTATATTGCTAAGGTGAAAGGAGTTCCTTCTTTAAAAAAATTAAAATTATTATCCGAAGGAATAATGCTTGAAAATAATTATAAGATTTCCCCTTGTGAGATTCATTTAATAAAAATTATAAATGGAAATGCAGTTTTAAAAATAAAAATAAAAGAGGGGAAAAAAAGGCAGATAAGGAAAATGGGTGAGTATATTGGCCATCCTGTTTTAGAATTAAAGAGAATACAAATGGGCACAATTCGCTTAAGAGATTTAAAACCTGGAGAATATAGATATTTAAATAAACAGGAAATTGAAAATCTTAAGAAAATACTATAGTAATCTATCAGTGTAATAGTATTGAGTAAGTGAAAAAGAACAAACGTGGAGCATATATATAGGAAAGAATAAGGCAGAATTTAAAGGCCAAGATAAATCCGTATTTCATATCTCGTGGATCATATCTCATGCAAAATATAGTTACAGGTAATATGTAATGAAGTGTAATAAGATTAAATTTCAGAAATTATAAGACAGGTGCTTATTACAGGTTAATTATACACATTACATCTCTTGTTAGTTAATTAGATAACTGGTTTATGTTAATTTATTAACTAACTAAGTAACTAATTATATAAATAAATATATAGGCTAATCGCTATATGCTCCACGATAACTTTATTCACTAACGAGTAATTTGGAGAGATTTTATGAAAAAAGATAATTTAATAATAGCTATAGATGGACCCTCAGCAGTTGGTAAGAGTACTCTTGGAAAATTAATTGCTAAAGAAATGGGATATTTGTATATAGACACAGGAGCTATATATAGAGCAATAACTTGGAAGGCCTTAAAAAATAACCTTAATTTAAACAACGAAAAATTAATTCTAAATTTGGTTTCGAAGGTTAACATATCTATAAAAAATACAAATAGAAATCTTGAAGAGAGTTTTCGGATTTTTGTTGATGGTAAGGATGTAACTGAAGAAATTCGTGAACCAAAGATTGATCAAAATGTTTCCCAAATAGCAAAATTACCTAAAATTAGAAAACAGTTGATTGACCTGCAAAGAAAATTAGCCAAAAAGGGTAATATAATAATGGAAGGCAGAGATATTGGCTCAATAATTTTACCTTATGCAGACATAAAGCTATTTTTTACTGCTTCGCAAGAAGAAAGAATCAGAAGAAGATATCAAGAACTTAAAAATAAAGGATATAAAATTAGTTATAAAGAAGTAAAAGAACAAATAATTCAACGAGACTTTATTGATAGCAACCGGGAATGTGCTCCTTTAACTAAAACAAAAGATGCTATTGTAATCGATTCAACAAAAAAAAATATTGAAGAAGTAAAAAACGATATTTTAAATATAATAAAAAAATACAAAGAAATAGGTGAACAATAAATTGAAGATTATACTATCTAAGGAAATAGGATTTTGTTTTGGAGTAGAAAATTCCGTAAACATAGCTAAAAAGATTTTAAAGGAAAATAAAAAAAGAGTTTATATGTTAGGTCCAATAATACATAACCCGCAAGTTATCGAAAATTTTAAAAAAGATGGAGTAAGGATTGTAGATAAAATAGAGGAGGTACCTGAAAAAAGTACTGTAATAACTAGAGCACATGGTGTTTCTCATTCAATATTACATCGAGCACTCGAAAAAAAATTATCTATAGTCGATACAACTTGTCCATATGTTAGAAAAGTACAGAAAATTGCAGAATATCTAAATAAAAATAACTACTTTGTAATCATATTCGGTGATAAAATGCATCCCGAAATATTAAGTCTTTTAGATATTATCAATAATAATGCCTTAGTAGTTGATAATGTAGCCGAAATGAGGAAAATAAAATATCAGAAAAAAATTGGTTTTATTTCCCAAACTACTAAAAATATTTATAATTTTCAGAAATTTTCTTCTAAATTGTTAGACAAAACAGAGGAATTAAGAATATTTAATACTATATGTAAAGCTACTACAGAAAGACAAAAGAGTGTTATTAAATTAGCAAAACGGGTAGATATAATGGTGGTAATTGGAGGAAGAAAAAGTGCTAATACTTCCCGCTTAGTGGAAATATGTCACCATCAGGGAGTAAAGACATACCATATTGAAACAAAAGACCAGATGAAATACGAATGGTTTCACCCTGAAGACAATATTGGGATTACCAGTGGTACCTCTACTCCTGAATGGGTAATTAATGAAGTTATAAATAAACTTAAAGAATGGCATAATTAAACAATTTTCTTTACTTTACCTGCTTTTAAGCAACTGGTGCAAACATTAATTCTCTTAACAGTATTATCAATAGATACTTTTACTTTTTGAATATTGGGTGACCATTTTCTATTAGTAACTTTATGGGAATGACTTATTTTATTACCAAATTGCGGTCCTTTACCACAAATTTCACACTTAGCCATTTTATTTTATCCTCCTGTTTATTGCAAAAATAATCAACGTACAATATTCTAACATATTGTAGAGGGGCTTGGCAAGTGATAATTTTAAGTTTATAATAAAAAATGTAGAATATATGTCACTTATTAAATAGTGTTTAAAAGAGGGAAGAACAAAAATGATGAAAATTGTAGCGGGGAAAAATAAAGGAAATAAATTAAAATCACCTAAGGATTTATCCATTCGGCCTACTTCTCAAAAAGTAAGAGAAGCTTTATTTGATATTATTGGAAGATCTATCGAAGATGCTTATTTTTTAGATTTGTTTGCAGGGACAGGAGCAGTAGGAATTGAAGCTTTAAGTAGAGGGGCAAAAAAAGCAATATTTATTGATAGAGAACTAAAATGTATAGGTATTATAAAAGAAAATTTAGAAAGGACTAAAAATAGTCAAAATGCTGAAGTTTATAAGGGCAATTTTTTATCTGGCTTGAAATTATTATCTAAAAAGAAATATCTCTTAGATTACATCTTTATTGATCCGCCTTATAACTTGGGTTTAGTTAACGTTTCTTTAACAGAGATATCAAAATTGCCTATTTTAAAAGAAAGTAGTATAGTAATTGTACAGCATTATAAAAAAGAGGTAATTAAAGTTAATATAGATAATTTAAAATTGTTTAAACAAAAAAGTTATGGTGAGTGCCAATTATCTTTTTTTGCTATCGTAATTTAAAAGAAATTACAATGGTAAAAAGTAAATTTTTATTAAAAATAACATATTCTAAGAGGGTTGACAGGAAAAGTTTATATAGAGCCAGATGAAATGGAAAAAAGATAGTAGAGAAATTCAGAGGAAATTTATCTCTCCTGACAATATTACATTTTTTTGGTATTTAATACGCAATTCATCAAAACCTTTTATTCGGATCAATTAAAAAGGTGTAAAATATGCATTAGTCAATATAATTTAATTCTAAGATAAATAATATTTTTTAAAAGGAGGAAAAATGAAGATAGCTGTTTACCCTGGTAGCTTTGATCCGGTTACTAATGGTCACCTCAATATTATCGAGAGGGCAATCAATATTTTTGAGGAGTTAATAGTTGCAGTGGCAGTTAATCCCAACAAATCAACTTTATTTTCTGTTCAAGAAAGAACACATATGATAAAAGAAGTTACTAAAAATTATAAAAAAGTAAAAGTACAAACATTTTCAGGTCTTTTAATTAATTTTATGAAAAAAAATAAAGCTAATGTTATCATTAGAGGGATGAGGGCTATCTCTGATTTTGAACATGAATCACAATTAGCCTTAATGAATAAAAATCTAGCTCCAGAAATAGAAACAATTTTTATGGTTACTTGTTCTAAATATGCTTATTTAAATTCCAGCATTGTTAAAGAAATTGCCAGTTTAAACGGCTGTGTCACCCAATTAGTTCCAGAGATTGTGGAAAAGAAGTTACGAGAAAAACTCTTAATTTGAAGCATTAAGACTTTATAATTTGTTCAACCTTCTTTTAATTATTTTACCCGTTTTAGGGGTGCAGGTTTTTACAAGAAATGGATTATAAAAAGTTTGTCAGTATCAGGAATGGTATTGATTAAGACGAAAAGAAATGACAAAAGACATAGAATAGTTTCAGGGAAATTTATTCCCCTAAAATTATTATATATCTATGCATCTAATAATTGCGAGAAATAATGCTATATATTAAAAGATATTTTTTAATTATAATAGTTATAATTATAATTTTACTAAATATAATTCCCACTCCTTATTATCTTATTGCGCCTGGTGAGGCTATTAACCTGAGCCAAAGTATTATAGTTGAAAATGGAGAAAAAGATGCGCGGGGAAAATTTCTTCTAACTTCCACCATTTTATTACCAGCAAATTTATGGTTATGTATTTATAGTTTTTTTGATCCCAATATTGAATTAGAAAGCAAAGGGGACAAAATACCCGAAGAAATGGATCAAGAAGAATATATGGATATTATGACCAGGATGATGGAAGAAAGTCAGTTGATTTCAAAAATAGTTGCTTTAAAAAAAGCCGGATATAATCCAGAATTGACTGGAAAGGGGGTGATAGTTAATAGAATATTAGATAACAGCCCAGCAAAGGGTAAATTGGCGCCAGGTGATGTAATTATCAGGGTTAATGATCAACCTGTCTTTACCATAGAGGAATTTTCAAAATCGGTGCAAGACTTAGAAACAAACCAATTTATTAAGATAACATTTCTAAGAAATAATTTTCCATACAATATAACAGTTCCTCTTATTAAACTTCAAGATAATAATTATACTATAGAGAAATTAGGTATCGGTATTTATGCTACTACCAAGGACCTTCAATGTAAATTTCCCTTAAACGTAGAAATTAATTTAAATAAAGTAAAAGGACCTTCCGCAGGATTAATGATAGCTTTGGAAATACTAAATCAACTTACCGAAAATGATTTTAGTAGTGGCTTGGTAATTGCTGGTACAGGAAATTTAGGAATTGATGGAAAAATAACTAAAGTAGATGGAATAAAACAAAAAATTATTTCCGCGAAAAAACAAAAAGCTGATGTATTTATAGTTCCAAAAGAAAATTATTCAGAAGCTATTAGATATAGCAAGGATATAAAAGTGGTACCTGTAGAAAATTTTGATGAGGCAATAATGAAATTAATAAAGTTATAAGATTGTCAGTGGAGTAAACTCCTCATTACAATCTTGTGGGTAAAATCAAGCCGTGCGATTCTATCTTTTTCCTCTCTATACCCCAAGACATATATATCGGTTGAAAGAATATCTAAATTAAGCATTTTTAATAACATTTTATTATCATTATTTTTGTAAAAGTTTACTTGTTTTAAGTAATTAGATAATTTAGTTACCAAAGGTATTGTTGAGTTTTTTTTAATCATTCTTAGAACTTTTTTACCTTTTTTTGAGAAACCTAATACTCTAATATATAGAGGCCCCAGT
>Ga0190360_1000497_pt1 | contig 22014 bp, 17 predicted proteins | sample 48721834_MG_FD_161271 | JGI IMG/M metagenome (GOLD analysis project Ga0190360, IMG submission 161271) | Hydrothermal vent microbial mat bacterial communities from Southern Trench, Guaymas Basin, Mexico - 4872-18-3-4_MG | ecosystem: Environmental > Aquatic > Marine > Hydrothermal vents >... | reverse complement strand
AAAAACTGGTTACTCCTTTGGCTAAACATTCCTGGACAGCCAGGTCAATTGCCTGCCGATTTCGAGCCTCAATCTGCTCAGGTGATAGCTTGGCCATATATTCTCTTAAAGATCTACTAACCAATCGCTGGGCAGTTTCCCGAAAGGCTCCAACAGGATTTCCTTGAGAGTCTCGGACAATTTCTCCTCCTTCTGGATTAGGTGTCTTAGCTGTTATGCCGGCTAATTTCATAGCTTTAGAATTGGCCAAGCAGGAATGTCCACTGGCATGAGTGAGAAGAACTGGATTATCTGGAGAAACCTGACTTAATTTATGATGAAAAGGCAACCCATCTATATTGGGCTCAGGTATTTTATCCCATTTCTCTTGATGCCAGCCTCCTCCTAATATCCATTCACCAGGCTTGGCTTTTTTTACTGCCTCAGCGACCATGGCCACGATCTCATCCCAGTTCTTGGCCTGCCTTAAGTCCAGCTCCATCTTCGACTCACCTAAGCTGAGAAAATGTCCATGAGAATCCATAAAACCAGGAATGGCCAGCTTTCCTTCCAAGTCAATAACTTGAGTTTTGTCAGATATATATGCCTTTATCTCCTGGTTAGTACCGACAGCTACAATTTTATCACCCCTGACAGCTAAGGCTTCAGCTTCAGGCTGGGCTTCATCTACAGTAACAATCTTACCATTGATTAAGGCCAAGTCAGCCGGTTCCTTCTTCTGTTGGCAGGTTGCAAAGAAAAAAAGACCGAAAACAATTAAAGAAACCACTAACAATTTGAAAGATAAGGATTTTTTCATAATAATACTCCTCCTTTGATGGCAAAAAAAAACAATAATATTTTTAATTTTCACTAATTACCCATCAGGCAAAAATATCATATTTTTTTTAAAAAGAGAATTCAAGTTTTTAGAAAAGATCTTTATTGTTGGTTTATTTTCTTCAACTCTATAGAAGAAGAGCTGCCATCTTCCAGCTCCCAATAACCGCTCAGACTGTCTTCTGAATCAATTGTCAAATTCATAAAAACCCGCATATACTCTGCTCCATCGAAAATAGCAAAACTAAAAGAAAAATTATTGTCTTCAAATTCAATATCTTCTATTTCTTCATTCTGGGCAAATCCAAATGAATCAGAAATGGTGCCCTTATAACCTTCAGCAGTTCTAGTCAGAATTAGGGTTATCTCATCTACATCCTGAAGATCAGGTATTTCTGTTGTGCCTTTCCAGGTTCCACTCAAATCTACTCCCTGAGATAAGCCACGCAAAAAAGATAGAGTAAAAAGAAAAACAAAAATTGCCAAAATGGAAAATGCCTTTTTCATCCCAACTCCTTCCTTATTAAACTAATTAGATTAAAATTTTACCTCTTTCTTCAGAGGAATCTAATAATAATTTCATCTATAATTACGAAAATAATGAGAAAAGGTTCGTTAATGTCTTAGATTCTTCTCCTGAAATTTTGTCTTTCCTAAAGTTTAGAGGCTGATAACCTACCTTTTTTCTTTATCACAGTCAAACCACTAACCGATCCATTCCTATCAAAATTGAATTTAATAAACAGGTTGAAAGCCATTTCTATTTGATAGCCAGCAAATTCATTATTTCCAACTGACATAAAAGGGAGTTTGAGGTTTGGAGCTCCAGGAGAGGGGCCAATCCCAACATTTTTCTTACCTTGCCAATAAAGTTCAAAATAAAGGTTCCTTCTTTTTCCTTTAAGTTTCAAGTAGACAACCGTTGTCTCCTTTCCCCTGAAATTAGAAGGCAGCACTTCTTCAACCAAAATATCCCTAATTTCCCCTTCTCTCTTTCTAAATTCAGCTAAGCGCTGGCCAACAAGAGCTCTAACAGCCGCTAATCTCTTATCTCTGTTATAAAGAACCTCAGCAAGAGGCGTATAATTATTTTCTAAGGCAGCCCGAAAGGCAGAAAGGGAGAGCGCACTAATTTCTTTCAGATAATTTTGATCAGTTTTTTCAGAAAAATAAAGGGCAGTAACCGCAGCCTGATTTTCTGGAGTAACCAACAGCTGGCCGTCAGCAGCTCTGATTCTAAGATGACCTCCCCTCTTAAATTTGTATTCTCCTTCAAATTTAGCCAGTTCCTTTGGGGTTAGGAGATTAACTTTTGGAGGAATACTAACTTCTCCTCCAAAAACCAAAGTTTCAATTTTATCTCTAACAACTTCAAAAAGAGGCTTGTGATCAAAGCTCTGATTGCAAAAAAGAATGGTAACTATTTTGGCTTCTAAATAGCGGCGCATTTCGGCACTGTTTCCCAACATACTGCCTCCATCGTGCTGGATAAGAAGCCCATGGTCTGTTTTTAAAACATCCCAGCCATAGCCGTAATTGTTTAAGTAAGGTGTAAATATTTTTTTCTTGGCTTGCTCAGAAAGGACTTTATGGCCGAGAAGAGCCAGGTGCCACCGGTACATATCTGCCGTTGTCGTTAAAATACCGCCATTTCCCAAAAGATTCCAATAGGGATAAGCTTTTTCTAAAGGGGTGCCATTATCTTTGTCTCCAACATACCAATGGGCCACAACTTTTTTACTCCAATCCGGGATTATATAGCCAGTAAATTTCATACTGGCTGGCTGGAATAAATTTTGGTGAAGAAATTGTTCATAGCTTTGACCTGATACTTTTTCAATCACAGCGGCTAACAAACTGTAGCCCGCGTTAGAATAATGAAAGCGCTGGCCTGGTTTAAAAAGAAGAGGGGCCTCCAGAATTTTTTTGACAGTTTCTTCCCGTCTGGCTTTTTCATAGTCCAAACCAGTGTAATTTATGACTCCAGCCGTATGAGTCAGCAGATGATGAAGAGTAATCTGGCCCTTATCTGGAGGAATATCTTTAAAAAATTTCGTAAGCGAGTCTTCTGTTTTTAGCTTGCCCATCATTTTCAGCTTCATAATTCCAGCGGCCGTAAATTGTTTGGTGAGAGAGCCGGTGCTAAAGACAGTTTCTGAAGTATTGGGAATATGGGAAGACCTGATGGCCCAACCATATCCCTTATTAAGGATTACATGGCCATCTTTGGCCACCAGTAAAGCACCCGAAAAGCCAAAAGGGGTTATTCTTTTCAAATATAAATCAATTTTCTGAGCCAGCTCTCCCCTGACAGTTTCTTCTGGAATCGAGGTTTCCTGAAATATTTCAGTAGCTAAAATTAAGCTCGAAACTGAAGCAAGCAAAAAGACAATAATTATTGATAGATAATGTTTTGCATTGTATTTTTTATCCAATCTGGATTCTTCTCTCATTTCATTCCACCCTATCAAAATTTTTAAGGACAAAAAGTGAATTAATCAATATCACTTTTTTATAAAAAAACTTTTGCCAGAAAAATGTAAGATAATATGATGATTTGATGCAAGTACTTTCTATAGCCCCTCCTTCCTCCTTTACCTTTTTTTAGGTCTTGTAGACCACTCTATTAGAAATTGTATATTAATAAACTAAACATCTAAATAAAAGTTGCTAATAAAATATTTCAGTTCATTTTCATGTTTCCGATTTGACTTCTTTCTCTTTAATAGTATATAGGTTACAAAGAAACAAAAACAAACTGAATTAAAAATATTTTGAGCCAAGGAGGTTTAATGGTGGCTTTAAAACGATTAAAAAATCTATTCATTCTAGCCTTTTTCCTCATCTTACCCCTATTTTTGATTAGCTGCCAAGCAAAGAAAGAAAAAGTTGAAGAATCTTTTTCCTTTGGCATTTCCTTTAGCCAAGAACTTTCCTCTGAAGCTCTGGATGGAAGAGTGCTCCTTCTGATCTCAACTGACAGCAGCAGAGAGCCGCGTTTTCAAATAAGCGATGGTCCTAATACTCAGCTTGTCTTTGGAATTGATGTCGAAAATCTAAAACCCGGAGAAATAGCTGTTATCGACCGGCATGTTTTTGGTTACCCTTTAACCAGTATCGGCAAGATTCCATCTGGTAAATACTGGGTTCAGGCTCTTCTCCACCGCTATGAAACCTTTCACCGTTCTGACGGGCATACAGTTAAATTACCCATGGACCGAGGAGAAGGCCAGCACTGGAATCGGGCTCCGGGCAATCTTTATAGTACTCCCCGCCAATTAAAGATCGACCCCTCCCAAAGCAAAATGATTAAAATCAGGCTCGATAAAAAAATCCCTCCCATCCCTGAACCAAAAGAAACAAAATATATCAAGCATGTAAAAATCCAAAGTAAATTGCTCTCAGAATTCTGGGGACGGCCTATGTATCTCGGGGCTCACGTCCTTTTACCTGAAGGCTTCGATGAACATCCAGAAGCACACTATCCCCTGGTTATTGATCATGGCCACTTTCCCTACACTTTCAGTGGCTTCCGTGAGACTCCGCCTGATCCCAACCTTAAACCTATTTTCAGCCCAAGATTTAACTGGCAAGCTTATAATAGAACCGTCCAAGAATATGCTTATAAGTTTTATCAGTACTGGATAGCAGCCAACACCCCCAGAATGATTATCATCAAAATTCAACATGCCAATCCTTATTATGACGATTCCTATGCTGTCAATTCAGCCAATTTAGGTCCCTATGGAGATGCCATTACTTATGAACTTATTCCTTACATAGAGAAAAAATTCAGAGGCATAGGTCAAGGCTGGGCCAGGTTCCTTTACGGCGGCTCTACAGGTGGCTGGGAAACATTGGCTGCTCAAATTTTCTACCCTGATGAATATAACGGGTGTTTTGCTGCCTGTCCTGATCCCATTGATTTCAGAGCTTATGCTGTAGTTAACATTTATCAGGATAAAAATGCTTACTACATAGAGTCTCAGTGGAAACATACCCCTCGACCCGGACACCGCAATTGGCTGGGCCATATTAATTGCACTATAGAAGACATGAACCATAAAGAGCTAGCTTTAGGCACTAAAGCCCGCTCTGGCGACCAGTGGGACATCTGGCAGGCAGTTTACGGTCCTGTCGGCAGGGATGGCTATCCCCAGCCAATTTGGGATAAATTAACAGGCGAAATTGATCACACCGTAGCTGAATACTGGCGGAATCACTATGATCTCCGCTATATATTAGAAAGAGATTGGTCAAAACTTGGTCCCAAGCTTAAAGGAAAAATACATATTTATTGTGGGGATATGGATAATTATTATTTAAATAATGCTGTTTATCTAATGGAAAAATTTTTAGAAAGTACTAAAGATCCTTATTATGAAGGAGAAGTGGATTATGGAGATAGGGCCGAACACTGCTGGAATGGAGATCACACCCGTCCTAATGCTATCTCTCGCTTAAGATATCATCAGATGTTTGCTCCTAAAATTGTCAAACGCATATTAAAAACAGCTCCAGCTGGGGCTGATCTCAAAAGCTGGCGGTATTAGCTTAATCTTTATCTTGATTTTTCTACTTCTCTGACTGCTTCCTCGAATATCTCAATGCCTTTGATAGCCAGTTCCTCTGTTAGGACTAAGGGAGGCAGAAAGCGGACTACATTAAAATAGTGTCCTCCAATTTCAACCAGCAGACCCCGGCGATGGCATAATCTTCTCACTTCCTTGGCTAAAGAAGGACCAGGTTCTCGGGACGATTTATCTTTAACCATCTCTATACCCATCATTAATCCCTTTCCTCTCACCTCCCCAATAATTTCAGATTCTTTTTCAACCTCTTTTAGCCAGGAAAGCATGGTTTGGCCTAAATTATAAGCGTGTTCAGCCAGTCTGTTTTTGAGCATAAACTTCAAAGCTGCCTGGCCTGCTGCGTAAGCCATGACATTTCCTCTAAAAGTACCTATATGTTTTCCTGGGAGCCATTTATCCAAATCTTCTCTAAAAGCAAGACAAGCAATGGGAAAGCCTACTCCTCCCAAAGCTTTGCTCATGGTTACCATATCGGGAATGGTCGAAGTGTGCTCAAAAGCAAACATCTTGCCAGTCCGACAAAGGCCAGCCTGAACCTCATCTATGATCATTAAAATGCCATGACGGCTGCAAATTTCTCTAATTTTGGGCAGAAATTTGGGAGGAGGAATAATCGTCCCCCCTTCTCCTTGAATAGCCTCAATTATCACTGCTGCCGGTTCATTAACTCCAGAATGAGGGTCCTCAAGAACATGTTCAAAATACTGGGCACAATCAAGACTACAGGTCTCCCTTTGTTGACCAAAGGCACATCGATAGCAGTAAGCATATGGAACATAATGAACTTCAGGAACAAGGGGCAATAAGCCTTCTTTAAAACTCCGGCCACTGGAAAGTGAAAGGGCTCCTGCGCTCATACCGTGATAAGAACCCTCAAAGGCAATAATAGGAATGCGGTGGGTATTATATTTAGCCAATTTAACAGCTGCTTCTACAGCATCAGAACCGCTTGGTCCACCAAAAAAGACCCGATTTAAAGAGGGCGGTAAAAGACTAAGGAGTATTTCTATAAGAGCTTTACGTGGAGCATGAGGAAAGTCAAGGGCATGAGTAAGCTCCCCCAGTTGTTTTTCAGCTGCTTTTAATACCTCTGGATTAGAATGTCCAACATTCATCACTCCCGCCCCACCGAAAAAATCAATATAGATGTTACCATCTACATCTTCAACTGTAGCTCCTTTGGCTCGTTTGATGGCCATCGGTATTCCCTTTGGATAGGAAACAGCAGAACTTTCATGGAGAGATTGATAATTAAGATATTCCTGGGAGAGAGGACCAGGAGGAAGAGTTCTAATTAAAGGCGCTTCTAAAAAGGATAAGTGACGGAAATCCATAATTAACCTCCTTTAACCATAGCTCTTTCTATAATAAATTGCTCAGACTGGACTTGCAATCTTTAAAATAAATAAAAATTTTTTCTTTAATTACCTAAAGATAAAAGAAGCTATCAAACAATCTCTTTTTTTGAGGCGTAATTAAACTCTTCAGCTCTTCTCAGGCGTTCCCCAATAGGAGGATGAGAATAATATAGAATTTTAATCCACCATTTGGGATAAGCATTAGCTAAGTTCCGGTCAGCCAGCCCTGCCAAAGCAGTCATAAAATATCTCTTATTCTGAATCATCTTTAAAGCATAAGTATCCGCCTGCTTCTCGAACAATCTGGAAAGAGCATTAGTTAGAGGGCCGAAAATAAACCCTGACATAACTCCTCCCGCTATTATCAGCAGAGGAAAAAGGTTCAAATTCCAATTGGGAGAAGATAAAAATTGAGGAAAAACCAATCTCATAAATCTATCCAAAATAAAAAATATTACCAGCTGCTCAATTGTTCCAAGACCAATATTGAGCCATAAATGTTTGTAACGAAAATGGCCAACTTCATGAGCAATGATGGATTCTATTTCAGGGACTGTCATCTTTTCCAGTAAATTATCAGCCAGAACAACACGCCTCGTCTTGCCCAATCCAGCCAAGAAAGCATTTTCCTTTTTTGTCTGGCGGCTGCTATCCTCTTTAAAAAAGCCGCTGCTTTTGAGGCCTCCCTTAGCCAGAATATCCGCCAAAGCTTTGGTTAACTTTTTGTCTTCGATAGGCGTATATTTATTAAAAATAGGAAATATGACTACAGGAAAAAGAGTGGCCAAAATTACGCTAACCCCAGCCATAGCTAAGCCGGCTATTAACCACCAATAACCAGGAAATTGGTCCATGATCCAGAGCAACAATCCGGCCACCAGCCAAATAACAACCAATCCAACTATGAAAGATTTAATCTGATCCCAAAACCAGCTCCTAAAACTTTGGTTAGAAAACTGCCATCGGTGTTCATGAAGATAACTACTGTAGAATTTTAGGGGAAATACTAACAGGCTCAAAGTTAATAGAAAAACAAACATATAAAATAGAAAAGTCCAGATTATTGATTTCTCTTTAAAAACAAAGGCCAATTTCAAGCTTAATCCGCTGAAGTAAAAAGCCAGCAAAATTAAAAGCGACCAGAGACGGCTGCCCAAACCGATCAGGTGTTTCTCCTTTTCATACCGGCGGGCCAAGACCTGCTTTTCTCTGTTTAGAAGGGGATGCATTTTTACCATAGGTTATTTATCCATATCAAGCATAACTTATCATTTCTTTTCTTTCAATAAATTCAAGACTTCTGACAAAAAGGTAAGTTCAAAAGTAAGATATTTTTCAGATTGATTATTGTCTTTTAGCGCCAAGAACGGTATTATGCAAAATAAATATTATAGAGATAGAAAAGGCCAAAAATGGAATACTGGCGGCTGTTAATTCTGTTCGGCGTGGGCTCTGTAGCCGGCTTTATCAATGTTAATGCTGGCGGAGGCTCCAGCTTGACTCTGCCAGCCCTTATCTTTCTGGGTTTGGATGGAGCCGTTGCTAATGGTACAAACAGGTTAGGTATACTCATTCAAAATATATTTGCCGTTGGTTCTTTTCATAAAAATAAGTTCTCGCGGTTCAACCAGAGTTTTAAATATTCTCTATTTACTCTACCCGGGGCAATTATTGGAGCTTTTATCTCAACCAAAATTAGCAATCTTTTATTTCAGCGAATTCTGGGAGTGGTGCTGATTTTTATCGTTTTTTCACTCTTCTTATCCTCTTCTTATAATAACAAACAGACAGGGGAAAACTTTAGATTCCGCTGGCTTATCTATCCGGCCTTGTTGGCCATCGGTTTTTACGGGGGCTTCATTCAAGTTGGGGTCGGGTTCCTGCTTATGGCCTCCCTTTATCATCTGCTCAAACTGGATCTGATTTTAGTCAATATGCATAAAATTTTTATAATTTTAATCTATACTATTCCTGCTCTCATCATTTTTGCTTTCTCTAACGACGTTAACTGGCTGTTAGGTCTCACTCTAGCCGCAGGAAATTCTTTTGGAGCTTTGTGGGGAGTTCACGCCGCCGTTAAAGGCGGAGAAAAAGTCATCCGCTTTGTCCTAGCCATAGCTGTAATTATTATGGCCTTCAAACTTTTCGGTCTATACTGAAACTAAAAATTATCCCTTTTTTTACTGGATGCAATAAGTTACTAATCCTTGTGAGCATCCCCACATGGGGTAAAGCCTAAAAATGAAGCTCTTCTTCTTTCAAAAGATAAATAAGCAGAGCTGCTGTCCAAGAAAAATCCTCTGCCCCAGCCCCTGCCCAGAAAGAGGGTTGTAGAATTCATAAAATCCATGTTCTTGGATAAAAGCGATAATTTAGTTTTTCAACAGTGGTAAATTCCTCCTCCAATCAAATTATCTTTCATAGATAATAGATATATTTAATAGATCATCTCTAAAACAAAGGGCTAAAACTAAGTCAAATTTTAAGCTGGCTTGGCAAGCATCCCCAAAACCGTGATGGCTAATAAGGAATAAGATCATACTTATAGGCAGCAATTTTTCTCCTTAATACTGCTTTTAGATCCCTCTTTTTTTTCTTATAATAGGAATTTAAAAAACATCACCATCCTTATTTAGGGTAGAGCTTATTTGGTTGAAAACCTTAATATCTCTAAAGAGAGGTATCAATGGAAAAAGAAAAATTAAAGGCCGTTCTTGAAGAAAAGAAGGATAAGATTTATCTTATAACCCCTGCTCAAGGTGGCAACATCCCCATCGTGGCTGCCAGTGGTCAGTCTTTAGCCGAAGCCTGGGAAAATGCCATGATCGGTCTTTATGTCTATGGATGTCAAATAAGGACTCAATATGACACTAAAGACAAGGAAGGAAACTATGTTGACCCGCCAAGTCAGGACTGTACTATGTTAATATCTATAGACAGCCCTCTTAGTGAACCCATGATTCACATGGGTGGCATTCCAGGCGGCTTCGAAGATTTAGAAGAATACGTCCAGGAAGTCCGTGATGGGATTAAAGACAGCTGGATCCGAGATCCCCTTGATCCTGAAGATACTCGCTGGCAGTATACTTATCACCAGCGTCTTTTCAGCTATGAGCTGCCATTAAGCGAATACGACCGTTTTCTCTATCAACTTCCCCCAGAAGAAAAGGAAAAATTTCACGCCAAAGAAACTGCCCATTTTCTTCTTGATCACGACTATGTCCGGGTGGTGGAGAAGGAAATTAAAGGCAAAAAACAGACATTTGTCCAAATTAATCAGATTCAATATATAATCGAAAAACTGAGCCAGCAACCTTTTACCCGCCAGGCTCAGGCAATAACCTGGCAGCCCTACATGGATACAGACATTTATGATCCGGCCTGCTTACAGAGCATGTGGTTTAGAATCCTTGAAGATGAAAACCAGCAGCCAACTTTGAACATGAACATTCGCTTCCGAAGCCGAGACGCCTACGACGCTTCTTTTATGAACTGTTTTGCCTTTATTCATATTATGGAATATGTGGCTCAAGAAGTAAGTAAAAGAATTGGTCAAGAAGTAAAGATTGGCCGCTACATGGATCAATCTGATTCATTCCATATATATGGTAAACGCTTGGCTGACTTTGAAAATCGGTTCCTAGCCAATCTATTCGGTCGGGATTTTTCAGGTCGAACATTCTCCCGCAAGGATGCTGAGCCTTATTTCCAAGAAAGAAGGAAACAACTTAAAGAAAAGTTGGCCTCCTTCAACAAAAAATAAGGAGGAAAAATCAAATGCCTAAGACTTTTCAAGATATTGCTTCTAAACTTTACAATGGTCATGAAAAAGCCGTCGTGGCCTTAGTCCAGGAAGCTTTAGAACAAGGAATGTCCCCTGAAAAAATATTGAATAAAGCTCTAATTGTGGGTATGGACAAGGTGGGTCAAGCTTTTAAAGATGGCCGTTTGTTTGTACCAGAGGTGCTGATGGCCGCCCGAGCCATGCAGGCAGGTTTGGATCTGCTACGTCCTTTTCTGAGCAAAAGCAATTCAGCTCGTATTGGTAAATACGTAATAGGAGTTGTCAAAGGTGATCTTCATGATATTGGCAAAAACCTGGTCAAAATGATGATGGAAGGAGCTGGTTTTGAAACCATTGATTTGGGAGCCAATGTTCCGCCTGAGGTATTTGTGACTGCTGTCAAAGAACACAAACCCAAGATTCTGGGAATGAGCGCTCTTCTGACCACAACAATGCCCCAAATGAGAGTTACTATTGAACTCCTGAAAGAAGCTGGCCTCCGCAGTTCAATTAAAATTATGGTTGGAGGGGCACCGGTAACCGCTGATTTTGCCCAGCAAATTGAGGCCGATGGCTATACCCCAGACGCAGCCACAGCTGTCGATGTTGCCCGCCAACTTCTCTCTTCAAGCTAGAGTTGAAAGTAACGTCTTTTTTGACCAGACCAGGCTAAGAATTTCTCAAAATCCAGGAACTTAAGTCCAATGGTGGCTGTATTGACGTTGGGATGGAAATTGAGCCGAGCAGCCTCCTTTAGATCACTATCGATTATCACTTCCACTTCTTTATTCTTATCATTAATTAAGCCAAAGGGAGAAACTGCCCCAGGTTCTAAACCCAAATAGTGTTGCAGCCTTTTTGGCGAGCCAAAACTCAATCTATCCTCCTCCAGCTTTTTAGCTAATTTTCTTAGATCTGCCTGTTTAGAAGCTTTCATGATAACAAGATAGTGCCTATTGCCTTTTTTATTGCGGAGAAAAAGATTCTTGCAATGAGCTCCGGGAATATTCTGCCAATGCTTTTCTGCTTGAGCCACTGTATAGACAGGAGGATGCTCATATTTATGATAGGAGATATCAAGGTTTTTTAAGATTTCATAAACTTTTTTTTCAGTTTCAGTTGCCTTCATTTTTTCCTTCCTTGAGAGCTGGAATAATTATACCACAGCTTATTTCAAGCTCTTGAACAAAATGGACTTTATCTTGGAGTCAATGATATAATTTTAGCCTCTCTTAAGAAAGAGGAGGTTTCGCCTTCATGAAAACATCAATCTGCTTTAAAAAGGGCATTTCCATAACAATTCTTCTCCTTTTCATATCTTCTTTCCTGGCCGGAGAAAAAACAGAAAAAGTTGACAGACTCTTTGCTCTATGGGATAAGCCCGACTCACCTGGATGTGCCTTAGCTATCATCAAAGATGGCCGCTTAATTTATAAAAAGGGCTATGGAATGGCTAACCTGGAACTTAATGTCCCCATAACCCCTCAGACTGTTTTTTACATAGGCTCCTGTTCCAAGCAATTTTTGGCCTTCTGTATAGCTTTACTGGCCCAACAGAAAAAGCTTTCTTTTGACGATGACATCCGCAAATATCTGCCAGAAATGCCAGACTATGGGAACCCTATCACCATTAATCACCTCATCCACCATACCAGCGGCTTACGGGATTATCTCAGCTTAGAGGAAATCGCCGGTATTCCATTAGGCTTTTATCATCAGCAGAAGGCTCTGAAACTGATTGCCCGACAACGCGCCTTAAACTTCAGGCCAGGTGAAGAATATCTCTACAGTAATTCTGGCTACCTCCTACTGGCTGAAATTTTAACCAGAGTCAGCGGTCAGAGCTTGGCTTCCTTTGCCCGGGAAAAAATATTTAAGCCTTTAATGATGAAAAATTCTCATTTTCATGATGATTACACTAAGCTTATTAAAAATAGAGCTTCAGGCTATTTACCGGATACTGAAGGTAAGGATAAATTCAAAAATTTTATTTCCACCTTTGACTGCGTTGGCTCAGGAGGATTATATACCTCAGTCGAAGACCTCTTTCTCTGGGATCAAAATTTCTATCATCACCAAGTAGGGGACCCAGATTTAATCCAGATGATGCAAAAGCCAGGCAGCCTAAATAACGGCCAAAAACTAAATTATGGTTTTGGCCTTTATCTGGGTATTTATAGGGGGCTAAAAACAGTGGGTCATAGCGGCGCCTTAGGAGGTTATAGAGCGGCCATGATCCGTTTTCCAGAGGAAAAATTCTCAGTTATCTGTCTTTCCAACTTAAGTAGCTTTAAACCTATGAAACTATGTTTGCAAATAGCTGATATCTACCTGGCTCCTGATTTTAAAGAAGAAAAAAAAGAAGAATTAGAGTCTTTAAAGCAAAGGAAAAAAGAAAATCTCAAAACTGAACAGGCCTTACCAATGACCTCTGAACAGCTCAAAGCTTATGAAGGAAGCTACTTCAGTTATGAACTCCAGATAATCTTTAAAGTTATCCTTAAGGAAGGTCAGCTGTATCTTGTTCAGTCAAACGCCAGGAAAAGTCTTCTAAGGCCAATCTCTGGAGATATATTTACTTGCCCCCAATACAAAATTAAATTTTTACGAGATAAGAATAAAAAGGTCACCTCTTTTCTCTTATCTACAGTTAGGGTTAGAAACCTTCGTTTTGACAAAAGGAGATAATATTAGCAAGATTAATATCAAACAACCTCTTAAAATCATTTACTCTTCTACGCCGCTTCGGATCAATGACATCGGAGGCTGGACAGATACCTGGTATTCTGGTCAAGGAAATGTTTTAAATACAGCCATCTCACCTCGAGTCAGAGTTCAAATTAAGGTTTATGACAACAAGGAGCACAAACGGGAAAGAGTCTTAGTCAGAGCTGAAAACTATGGCCAAACTTTTAGATTTAACCCTGAAGAACCTGATTATAAATATCATCCTCTTCTCCAGGCTGCAATTAATTCAATGCCTATTCCTAATGAGCATGAGCTGGAAATAAGCATTATTTCTCATATCCCGGCTGGAAGTTCAACCGGAACTTCAGCCTCTGTTTGTGTGGCTCTCCTTGGAGGTCTCGACTCTCTCGCTCCTCCAAGACATAACTTAAAACAGCTGGCTTCGCTTGCTCACCAGGTGGAAACAGAGAAATTAAAACTGGAAAGCGGCATCCAGGACCAGGTTTGCGCTGCTTATGGAGGCATATGTTTTATCCATATATATCAATACCCTCTAGCCCAAGTTACCAAATTAAAATTAGACAAGAAGACGCTTAAAAACTTAGAACAAAGACTATGCCTCATTTATTTGGGAAAAGCTCACAGCTCTTCTCGTCTGCATGAGCAGGTGATTTCTTCTTTGAAAAGAAAAGATACTCCATTCAAGTTTCTGCGACAAATGAGCAGTTTGGCTTTACAAGCAAGAGATTCACTGCAAAAGGGAGACCTAAAATCTTTGGGCAAAATAATGGTAGAAAACAATGAATGCCAGCGTTCTCTTCACCCGCAACTAATACCTGAAGAAGCAGACTCAGTCATAAAAGTAGCCCGAAAATACAAAGCAGAGGGCTGGAAGATTAATGGAGCGGGCGGGCCAGGAGGCTCTCTGACAATTTTAGCCAGCAAAGAGAGCAAAGAACGGCAAATGATGCTGGAAGCCATAGACTCCCTGGGCAGAGGAATAAAACATATTCCTACTTCCTTAGCTTTAGCTGGACTTAGAGTCTGGCAAAAATTGCTTTAATTAGACTTGTAGCTCAACGAAAATCAAGAATTAAAGAAGGCGACTTTTTTCTTTAGACTATTTCAATTAATTCTATATCAAAAACAAGGACCTTGCCTGCTAAAGGATGATTAGCATCTAATTTTATAGAATTCTCAAGTACTTCTTTGACTACAACCGGCAAAGCGTGCCCTTGTTTATTGACAAGCTGGAGCTCCATGTCTATCTCAGGAGAAATGTTCTCAGGGATCTTTTCTTTGGGCATTTCTATAAGAAGCTTCTCATCGTAATTGCCGTATCCATCTTCAGGAGCCACAGTGACAGTCTTTTTCTCTCCGAGTTGCATCCCGACTACAGCCTCATCAAGTCCTTTGATTATCTGCTTGGCTCCTACTTCAAACTTAAAAGGCTCCCCCTCAAGGGAAGAATCAAATACGTTTCCATCTTCGAATTTACCGGTATAGTGCATCTTGACTGTATCTCCTGCTCTTACTGCTTGGGCCATAATAATCTCCTTAAAATAAAAAACCTTACTCTCTTCTCGGTCTGGCTACATTGACCCTGATGTTTCTTCCTTCCACTTCACTCCCATCAAGCTTTTGGATAGCTTTTTCTGCATCTTCTTTTTCTGTCATTTCCACAAATCCAAATCCTTTAGATCTTCCTGTCAAACGATCTTTGATGATCTTAACATCTGTTACTTCTCCAAACTGCTCGAAAAGTCCGCGGAGAGCATCTTCTCTCATTCGATAGGCCAAGTTGCCGACGTAAATCTGAACTGACATAATACACCTCAAAAAATAATCTACTCTTAGAGATAAACACCCCTTTTGGTTGTTACTAAAAGAAGTGAACTCTAAGAGTATTTAATTATCTGGTATTCAGCCAAAAAAGGCAAGAACTTTTCAACTTTTTGAAAATTTTCTCCTTCTCTGGCTTTTTTCGAATACTCCTCAAAAGAGAAATCCCTAAGCCCTTTATCGTTTTTCAGCCAATTAGGCTATTAAAAATAAGAAAATAAAAAGATACAAGCTTATGATAAAATAGTAAAATAATTGATTTAAGGGAAATTAAAATCTTATAATAGGAAGTCAATAAAAGTTTATAAAATGGTAACAATTTCTAGGCAGCCCAACTCTTTAAATAAACAGGAAAGTTTCAATAGCCAAATAAGGAGGCATTAAAAAGGAGGCATTAAAAATGAAGGGTAAATTTATTTTAGGCGCAACCTTGATTTTGTGGATAATATTATGGCCGCTCTGGCTCGTACCCTGTACAAGTATTTTAGTCACTAAAGGAGCATCCAAGGATGGATCAGTTATTATAACTTATAATTGTGATGGAGAGTTCCTGCCTCGCCTCCAGTATATTCCAGCTCAAGATCACAAGCCAGACGAATTTATCGAGATAAGAAGTTACGATGGTAAACTTAAAGGAAAAATTAAACAAGTAGCTCATACTTATGCTGTTGTCGGTTTAATGAATGAATATCAACTGGCTATAGGAGAAACTACCTTTGGCGGCCGGAAGGAACTTAGAAACCCCGACGGCCTGCTCCATTACTGGACACTGATGAATCTTGCCCTACAACGGGCCAAAAATGCAAGAGAAGCTATCAAGGTAATGACTGATCTAGTAGAAGAATATGGATACGCTAGCACCGGTGAATCTTTTTCCATTGCTGATCCTAATGAAGCCTGGATTATGGAAATGATCGGGCCAGGGCCTGGTGGTAAAGGAGCCGCCTGGGTGGCTTTAAAAATTCCAGACGGTTATGTTTGTGCTCATGCTAATATGAGCCGGATTGGTGAATTTCCCCTAAATGATTCCCAAAACTGCCTTTACTCAAAGAACGTCATTTCTTTAGCTGTAAAAAAAGGCTATTATGACCCAAAATCAGGCAAATCATTCAACTTCCGTTACGCCTATGACCCTCCCACCCCTGAGTCTCTTCGAACCTGTGCCACTCGGGTTTGGAGCATTTTCCGCCGCTGTGCTCCTTCTCACAATTTCTCTCCCGATTTCCATCGTGGATGTCAAGGGGCCCAGCCTTATCCTTTGTGGATAAGACCTGACAAAAAGCTTTCAGTTAAAGACGTCATAGCCCTTAATCGGGACCATTACGAAGGAACAGATTATGATATGACCAAGGGAATAGATGCCGGCCCTTTCTCCAGCCCCAATCGCTGGCGACCTCTCACTTGGGAAGTTAATGGGATTAAGTATTGTTGGGAACGTCCGATCTCCACTCAGCAGACTGGTTTCTCTTTTATTTCTCAATCGCGGCATTGGCTGCCAAACCCCATAGGAGGAGTATTTTGGTACGGCATGGATGATACCTATACGACCTGTTATGTCCCCCTCTATTGTGGTATTAGCCAAATACCAAAATCCTACACTATAGGCAGCCTACAACAATTCTCCTGGGATTCAGCCTGGTGGATATTTAATTTTGTGGCCAATATAGCCAATCTAAAATATTCCTATATGATTAAAGACATTCAAAAAGTTCAGCAGGAACTGGAAAATAGATTTTTTGCTTTTCAGCCAACTATCGAGAAAATTGCTTCCGAGCTTTATCAATCAGACCCAGAGCTCGCTTCTCAATTCTTGACTGATTATAGCGTAGGTCAGGCTGAACAAGTAGTTAATAAATGGCGGCAATTAGGGGAATTTCTGTTAACGAAATATAATGATGGTTATGTCAAAGATGAAAAGGGACGACCTCAAGGAGTTGGATATCCACAATTGTGGTTGAAACAGGTTTTAAAGGACAGACCCAGACAATTCAAATTACCCCAGTGGAATAACCAAAAGAAATAAAGCAATATCATTCTCCAGTTTTAATCTGAATTTTGGAGACTCCCTTTTTATCTACGGTGACCTCAACTGCCACAACCTTATCCCTTCCTTCTCCCTTGATGACAATGGTTATATCTGTTGGTTTTTTATCCACTCTGCTTAAAAGATGAGCTTGATTTCTATGGCCGACAGAGAGGTAATCCCTCTCTGGCACCTCTGTGGTCCTTTCTTGTCTGGTATCCCTAATCCAGCTTAAGGGATTCTGAGGACCCAATCTTTTGGTATTGCTCATTTTTTCCTTTCTTTAAAATACTCCGGGCTAAAGCCATATAATCCTCTGCTCCATGGGAAGAAGGCAAATACTCAAAAATAGTGAGGCCATAGGAAGGGCTTTCAGCCAAGGAAATATTTTCTCGGATGGGAATGTCAAACATCTTATCTCCAAAATGTTCTTTTAGTTTAGCTACTACTTCACGGTTTAAGATTTTACGCTTATTAAACCTGGTGGCCAGAACACCAGCTATCTCCAATTTAGGATTGAGGCGATGTTTAATGATTCTAATTGTCTCCATTAATTTAGAAAGACCTTGGAGAGCTAAATATTCAGTTTGAAGAGGAATAAACACTTCAGTGGCAGCTACTAGAGCATTAAGAGTCAATAACCCCAAAGATGGTGGGCAATCAATAAACATGAAATCATAATTTGTCACATCGTACAAAGCTTCCTGAAGCAAGTACTCCCTTCCTGGAATTCCTGAAAGCTCAATTTCAGCATCCGACAGCTTCATAGAAGAAGGGACGAGATCCAGGCTTTCTTTCTCTAAGATAATCTCAATGGCTACCTCTCTCAAAATGGCCTCTCCTCGGAGAAGATCAAAAACTGTCTTTTCTCTTTTATGAGCCAAAACTCCCAAACTATAAGTAGCATGAGCACCTGGATCTATATCTATCAATAGAACTCTCTTACCTAATTTAGCTAAAGCAGCACTCAAGTTAATAGCTGTAGTTGTTTTACCCACCCCTCCTTTTTGATTAGCAATAGCAATTATTCTAGTTTTAACTTTAAGCATTTGGGTTGGCCTCAAGATTTTCTAGGAATCTTAACTTCCAACTCCTTTTTCTTTATCCCTAGATAAGCTTTTAACACCTAAGCCTTAATGAACCAAAAAATCATCTACGCAGAATACAACATCTATCCCTTACAATAATTTAGTCGAAAAAAGGGTCTTAAAATGAATATAAATTTATAGATTCTCTCTATATTTGAAGAAGATAAAGAGAAAAATAATGGAAAAGGGGCTAGTTTTAACTTTTCAGATTATTCTTTTCAATCTGAGCCGACTGCTAATTCCACATCTACCCAGAATGAATATTTTTTTGCTCCCAGACCTATTCTAGGAACTCCTCGGGCACCGGTGCCCCGATCGATAGCACTTTGAGGTGAGACAGCCGGCCTCATCGGGGCTGTCTCTTGTTGCTGCATTCTAGCGGCTCTGGCTGCCTTCATTCGGGCCGTTAAGCCGCCCCATTCAAAGCCAACTTTAACTACTTTTCCCGGGGCTGAATCTAATCCAGGGGCTTGGGGTGACTCCTTTTTTAAAGGAATGGAAAATTCATAGATAACTTCTTCATTCTGGATTCCCTGTCGAAAAATAGCCAGCTCCAGTGGTTGCTTTGAAGCCTGGGAGGAAGATTTAACCTTCTTGTTAATGACCTTTACCCTGTGAATAAAATAAAAAGGATTGGCTCTAATCTTATTCTTTTCTTCTTCAGAAAGAGGCCCTTTTTGCTGCTCGAGATAGGCAACAAAAGCTTGGGCTGGCACTTTTTCCTTAACAAAATTTAAGCCATAATATTTTTTCTTCTTACCTTCAAGGTTGAACCAGATTGTCATCCCTGTTTCTCTGATAGTACTCAAATAGCGAGGATCTTTGAATTTAAAGAGAATAAACAGATGCTGGCCGTCATTTTTAAAAGCATAATCAATGCTAAGTTTTTTTTCACTCTGCAAGCTGATATCGGTCCAATCATCTGCTAAACCATCCACCTTGATCGTAGCTGTAGTCCAAGCACTGGTTACCTGAGGTTCTTTAGCCGCTAAAATTAGTCCTCCAGCCAAAATCAGGAAGCAAAATAAAACTCGCTTTATGATTAATGAGGGCTTCATCGCTTCCTCCTTGGGCTTTTTTAATATTATATCAAATTAAAAAGCAATTAGTAAAAATTAAAAATCTACAATTCTGTGATTAATTAAATTATCATAGCTCACCTATCACTTCTAATCGCTATAAAATGTATATTTATCCACTTCTATTATTAACTCTACTCCCTAATCAACTCAAAAAATGCATCTATTTCCATAGAAAGAGTGGGTGTACTACTAAAAATTGGAAGATAGCTTTCATTTTTTTCTAAGTGTCCATTTTCCCTTCTCTTTTAAAAGAACAAAGCTGGACTTTTGATTGGCCTGGATGGTGATATTTGCTTCCAAAGGTTGTGGCTCTAACATTAACCGAAGCCTGTAGCTTCCCTCCATAACTCTGAGCGGCTCTCCTCCCACAAAGCCCTTGGCTTTTATTGCTCCCTTTTCATCCAGAATAGCATATTCAATCTTCAGTGTCTGCTGGAGCGAAGAAAGCAATTGCTCGGAATCTTTGGCATCCAGATAAACTCCACCCGTAGATTTGGCAATAGCTTCCAGCTGTTGACGCGAGGCTGCTTTTTTAATATCGAAGCCTACAATATGTACCTTAAGACCAATTCCTAATTTCTTGAGAGCAGGAGCAATCGAGTTTATATCCCCATGACAGCTCTCAATGCCATCAGTAATAAGGATAATGCTCCCCTTGTTAACCTTTTCAAAATCTTTGCCTGCCTTAAGAACAGAAAAAACCAACGGTGTTTTACCCTTGGGCTTAATGATGTTGATAGTAGTGATCAATTGGCTTTTGGCAAGAGGTCCAATTGGAACTACTAATTCTGTGTCTTTACAAGCACGTTTATCTCTTAGAGGATAGCGGTGACCATAGATACGCAGGCCAACATTCATTTTATCTGGAAGTCCGTTGATAATTTGGGCTAAAACTTTCTTAGCAATGGAGATCTTGCTCTCGCCTTTAATCTGACCCCACATCGAATTCGAGGCATCCAGGATCAATTCCACATTTTTAGCTGCCTGTTTTTCGACACCTTCAGCTAAAAGTATTTGCAGAAATCCAGGTTTTTTGACTATCTCTTCCCATTCTGCTTTGATCCTGTATTTTACAGGAGAAGTGAGCTGAGTGAAAATAGTGTTGGCGCTTTTTTCTACTTGTTGGTCGGAAGGAGAATGATAAAATTGACCACCGCTGGCATAGGCTATTTCACTAAATATCTGCCGGCGAGTATTGCCAAAATAGTCAGTTCTGTCGTCCCAGCCAGATTGAACACCGATTGTGGAAAAACTTATGCCTGCATCAAGAATAGAGTTCCAAAGGTCAATATACTGCTGAAGATAATCATCTGATTCCCCATCTATTTCATCAAAAATTGCTAGAACAGCTCGATTGCCCTGCTTTTCCTTTACACTCTTTATAGCACTCATCAGCCCTAGAAAAGTATCTGTCCCTCCACCACCCTCAACTTCTGCCTCTACGGCTCGCTTGAGCTGAGCTGGATCATGAGTAAAATCAGATAGAAAAATGGTTTCATCGGTATATTTCATTAACTTTATATTTAGCCCCTGTCCTATATTATTAAGATAGCCTTTAAGAATCCGTTTGACTATGGGTACGCTCTCACCCATGCTGCCGCTGTCATCATAGACAATAGTCAGGTAAGTTTCTGGACGGACGATTTTAAGATAATAATCACCGGGCTCAAGAGAAGTAAAAACAACTTTTAAAACATTCCCCTCAGCAATAGCCTGGGACGGTTTCACCTCATTCTGCTCTCTGGTGTAAAGAGTGTATCCCGGCCTTAAGATTCCGATATTATTAAGATAAATAACTAGTTTCTGGCTAGCTTGACCTTTGATTTGAAGCTTATAGAAATCGACATCTTTCTGTCCAGCTTCTCCTCCCAGATAGACACTTGGAGGCAATAGCTGCGCCTGGGAAAGGGAGTCATTGGCTTCTTTTTCCCAAAGCTGAACCTGGCCCAAATCTTCTTCTCCAGCTGGTTTTATTCCGATTTCTTTGAAGAATCCTTTAATGAACATATCCTTAATACGAATTTCTTCTGGGTCATACCCTTTTGTAATTTGTATTTTTATATATTTTGCCTTCGTGGCTGTCACCGAAAATTCTTGATAGCTGTCAGGCTTTGCTTGTAAATTGATTGTAGTTAAAGGTTTGAAGCCCGACTTTGGTGTCTGATTAGAGACCCAGAATTTTATTTCTTTAGGGAAGTATTTGTCAGCCAGCTTAAAGCCTATCTTATGAATCTCAACAAATCTTCCCTGAGGAAAACAAAACACCGCCTCCTCCGGAAGTTCGGTTTCTTTCAAGTCAAGATCATACCAATTCCCCATATCTTCTTCATCCATCAGGCCATGATCCAGCATCTCATCGAATTGATCTGACTTGGGTGGTTCTGTTCTGTAAATAATTGCTGCTCCTCTTCGAGAGGAAAGAAGATCCTGCAATTCGGGAGGAGGAAGAGATCCTGGTTCGATTGAGACAGCTTTTATTTCACCAAAAATTATGGACCCTCCGCCTAAGCCCGATGTTCCCAAACCAACCCGTCCCTGAAGATAGCGGTCATCATGCATATCAAAAATAACAAGGCTATTAGATTTAAAAGTAATGCGTTTTTGAGCAAAAATGACCTCAAGAGGAATCCACTCTCCCCGCGGAAAACTCATTTCTGCAAAAGCAAGAATTTCGAAACCATTAGGAGTCTGAGTTCCAAGTTCAAAACGATCTTTATAGAAGTTGTATCCGGCCAGAT
>Ga0190360_1000496_pt1 | contig 22081 bp, 13 predicted proteins | sample 48721834_MG_FD_161271 | JGI IMG/M metagenome (GOLD analysis project Ga0190360, IMG submission 161271) | Hydrothermal vent microbial mat bacterial communities from Southern Trench, Guaymas Basin, Mexico - 4872-18-3-4_MG | ecosystem: Environmental > Aquatic > Marine > Hydrothermal vents >... | reverse complement strand
TTCTGCCCTTCATGAGGCAATGGAACAACAATCTTTTCATTACTCTACGGAAATCTTGACTGCAGATGGAAAAAGAATCACTATTGGAGAATATGTTGATAAGATTTTAGAAAACAACAAAAGACACGTGGTAAAAGGCATTGATTGTGAAATTCTACAATGCGATAATCTTTCTTTATATACAACAGACTTTTCAAAAATTATGATTAAAAAAGTGAATAGAATTAGTCGTCATGTAGCTTCTAATTATTATTATAAAATTACTTTCTCAAATGGAAGGAGCATAATAGTTACTCCTGAGCATCCAATATTCGTTTTAAGAGATGGAAAAATAAAATGCATCGATGCAAGTTCGTGTAAAAAGAAGGATATTATTCCCCTTCCTAAATATTTACCAAGTCCAAATATAGATGTGTTTCTACAAGATTTAAGAGGGGAAGATAGAAAAACTTTTAGAAAAATTACTTTCCCTCAAAAAATTACTTCAAGTTTAGCAAGATTTCTCGGATATTTGGCATCATATTATGTTTATTACTCAGATGAGGATCAAGAAATTGTTTTTTCAAAATATAACAAAAAAATAATACGAGATTTTCGAGTTCTATTAGATAAAATTTTTAGTATAAAAGTTAAACATAGAATACATAAAAAGAAATTTAAGATTAAAGATGAATCAATAAAAAAACTTGTTTTATGGTTAAAATTAAATTTCCCAGATTTGTTGAAAAAAAATGAGGATAAAAGAATTCCTAGCAATATTTTTACATGCAAGAAAGATATAATTAGTGAATTTCTTTTAGGGTCTTTTCAAGTGAATTTAGAATTTATTGGAACATTCACATCGATTTTAGTTTCAAATGAAAAAATCGGAAATGATTTCCAAGATTTATTTTTAACCTTGGGTATTCAAACAAAATTAATTCATGATAAACAAAAGAATGCGATTGGAATTAGAATTGATGAAGAAGATCTTTATTTATTTACTGAAAAAATATTGAAATTTGACAAAGAATTAATGTCTACAATTAAAAATGTGATTAATCATTACAATAGCGATTCTCTTTACAAGAATAAATTACCCATTGAATTTTACTTAAAGGTAAATAAAATTAAAAAATCTTTAAACTTTGACCAGCACTCGGTTTTAACTAATCCCTCAAATAAAATGCTATATATTAACAGTAACATTGTCATAAATGAAATTGAGAAATTGAAACTATCATTAAATGGTAATAAATCAATCGGAATTAATCTAAATATTGGAAGAAAAAATCTTTTAATCACTTGTATCTCTAATGAAAATATAAATAAAGCATTAAAAGAAACATCAGAAATTGAAAAATTAATTAAATCTGACCTAAAATGGGGTTATATTAAAAATATTGAACGCATTCAGAATGAAGGAAAGTTCTATCAACCTTGGGTTTATGATTTAACAATTGAACCATATCATTCTTTCATCTCTCAAGGAGTTATTTTACATAATACGGTCAGTATTGCTAAAGCTGGAATCATTGCTACCTTAAAGGCACAAACTGCCATAATCGCTGCGGCAAATCCGCGTACGGGAAGATATGATCGTTATAAGACCCCAACCCAAAATATAAATCTTCCTCCTTCCCTTCTATCGAGATTTGACTTAATCTTCGTAGTTATTGATCGCCCGGATCCCGCAGAAGATGCTCAGATGGCTGAATTCATCTTAAAGAATTCCATGTATGATCCTGATAAAAATGCTGATGATTACATAGAAAATATAGCTCCAATCCCTCCAGATTTATTGAAAAAATATATCAAGCATGCAAGAAGGACTTGTTTTCCAACATTAACAAATGAAGCAAAAGAACGCATAAAACAATTTTATTTAGAACTTAGAGGCCAATATGACAGTGAAGATGCAATCGTGTCAATTTTAGCAAGAAATTTAGATGCTTTAGTAAGATTAAGTGAAGCTCATGCTAAAATGGCTTTAAGAGAAAAGGTTCTTAAGAGTGATGTAGAAGAGATAATTAAACTATTTAAAAGATATCTCAAAGATACCGGGTATGATGAAAATACAGGAAAAATTGACATGGATAGAATTTTAGTTGGGCAATCGAGAAGCGTAATAAATAAACTTGATCGCCTTTTAAGCAAATTGAAAGAGATTTTTGAAGAGGTTAATTGGAGAGCAATTGAAAAGAGCAATGCAATTCAAATAATAAGTTTAGAGGAAAATCTCGATGAGAAATGGGTTGAAAATGCCATAGAAGAATTAATCAAAGAAGGCACATTATATGAGCCTAGAAATAATTTGATAAAATTAGTAAACAAAGAAGAATAGACTAGTTTTAAAATACTTTATTTTTATTTATAACAAATTCTTTAAGCTTTTTTTTATTTTTAATTCATAATAAACGAATGAATAAATATTTGAGAGTGAAGTTTTTATTTCACATGAAGAAGTCATTAATGATTTAAAAGAGGCTATAAATGGAGAATATTCTGCAAAAATTAAATATGAATTATTTAGTAATAGAGCTCTAGAAGAGAATCTTTATGAAATTGCATACTTATTTAGAGCAATCTCATTTGCGGAATCAATTCATATTAAAAATCACATAAAAGCTTTAGAAAAGATTCTAAATAGAAAACAAAATCTAGAAGATATAATTAACATTAATGAAAATGATATAAAAACTCAAGTAAAAGATACAAGACATAATTTATTACAAGCCATTCAAGGAGAAACTAACGAATTTAAAAAAATGTATAAAAATTTCATAAAAAGAGCAAGTAAATCAGGGTTATTTCTAGCTGAATTTTCATTTGATTTAGCACGAAAAGCTGAACATGTTCATAAAAGATTATATGAATCTTTTTTAAAAAAATTGGACAATGATGAAGGATTTACTAAAATAAAACTTTATGTATGTAAAATTTGTGGAAATGTGGAAATTGAACTTGTTCCTGATAAATGTCCATTATGCGATCACGATAAAAAGTTTTTCATTGAAATTGAACCTTAAATTCTGAATTTCAATAATACAAATTATAATAGAGATTCAAATAGTGAACCGATTCCATAAGAAGCTATGAACCCTATAAAACCTATTATTAACATTTCAATTCCACCCTTAATTTTTGATTCACTGGTAATTCTTGTTTTGAAAACTCCAATGAGGAATAATGCAAAAAATGATATTGCTGAAGATATGATTAATGATATATATCCCATTGGAAAAAAATAAGGAACCTGAGGAATAAAAGATCCAACTATGAAAGAAATAAATGTTAATAGCGCACCAATAAGCGGGCTTTCTGGGAGTTCCAATCCTAATTCACTCTTAATTAAAAAATTAAGCCATATTTCTTTATTTGAAGTAATTACATTCACACATTCTTCAAGAATTTTTCCATCAAATCCCATTTTTCTAAAAATATCAGCAACTTCCTCTTTTTCTTCTTCTGGGAAAAGTTCTATTTCTGCTTCTTCTCTTTTGATTTCATTTTTAACATAATTATATTCTGATTTGGAAGATATATATTCTCCTAACCCCATGCTGATTGCACCCGTTACCATAGCAGCAATACCGGTTAATATAACAATAGAATTATCTCCTGTAGAAATAAATGTTGCTATGGCAACACCAATTAATAAGGTAAAAGTAGATATTAATCCATCATTTATCCCTAATATGATACTTCTTACTTTACCCCCTCCTACTACATGTTCTTCTTTCCTTTGAGATATAATGAATCACCTTTTTTACTCATCTAGTTAATAAAATATAGCTAAATTTTATCAGATTTTAAACCTTTTATATTTTTATTTTGTTTAAACCTAATTCAGTTAATTTTTCATATGAGGGAAATCCTGATTCTGGATCCCATTTTCGAATTTTATAATATATTTTTCTCATTTTTTCAAAATTTGGAACATTACCTTTTATTGGCCCTTCTTTTAATGGAGTCAGCATTATTTTTGGTATATTATCCCTTGAAGAATTTAGCCCCATTTTTATATTAAATAATCTCTTGATGGTAAAAATCTTTTCTCCAATAAGTTTAATTGAATCAATATCGAGGTTATATCCCATTAAGTTGTTTATTAATTCACACATTACATTAACTGGTGGATTAAAAAAGAAGCACGCTATTAGACTTGAATATAGTGATCTATAATCTTGAAGAATTATTGTACTTTTAACCGCTTTTTTATTACTTAAATTTGTTGGCATTTTTCTTATACCAAGACTACTATAATTAACATCAATGGATGATCTTAACACCTTAAAAGTATCTGCTGTTGTATGGCACGCTCCTCTAGGGCTAAAGGCATATGTAATCGCCATTGAATAACAAAACCGTGGATCATGATAAGGAATTTCTAAATTATTAACCGTCGCAATATTTTCTTTTTCAATCTTGAAAAAATTTCCTAAATAATTCGATCCTTCAGCTAAGATTTTACCAATACCTTCTCTATAAGCAATTTTTCTAATCAATTTTAATGCCGGAACAGGATCTCCCCAATCTAATTTTAAACCATCAACATCTCCTTTAGAAATTTTACCTTCATTATATAAAGTATATAATAAAGCAATTGAACTGCTAGTGCTTATTGTGTCCATCCCAAAATCATTGCAAGATTTGTTTGCCATTATGATCGACTTTAAATCACTATTTAATATCATTGAACCAAAACCAGCAATGGTTTCGTATTCTGGCCCTTCACATTTAATACTTTTCTCTTTATTTAACGAGTCTGAAATTTCCACTATCTTTCCGCATCCAATAGGGCACCCATAACATGCCTTATTTCTCACATAATAGTTTTTTTTCATTTGTTCTCCTGAAATATTAACAACATCATCCCATCTCCCCTTTTTCCAATATTTAATTGGTAAATCCCCAATAGAATATGCTCCCAATACTCCTCCACTTGTGCCTAAATCCCTTAATAATCTTGTAACTGTCGAATTTAAAATCAAAGAAAAGGCTTTTTTAATACTTTGTTTAAATTCTTTAGGATTGAAAATGTTAATCTTATGAGTTTTACCCCTAACAATAATTGCTTTTAAATTTTTAGACCCCATGACAGCTCCTAATCCTGTTCTACCTGCTGATCTCCCTTCTGCATTTATATTAGCATATTTTACTAAGTTTTCTCCTGCTTGACCAATACATAAAACTTTTCCATCTAATAAATCAAAATCTTTTTTTATTTTTTCACTTGTATAATAGGTACCTTGACCCCAATATTTACTAGCATCTTTTAATTCAAATTTATCGTTCTCAATAAATAAAAGCACGGGGGCCTTAGATTTTCCTTTTATTATTATCCCATCATACCCAGCTTTTTTTAATTCTGGACCAAAAGACCCTCCACAATTCGCTTCCCCCCATAACCCGGTATAAGGTGATCTTGCGCATACAACAAATCTATTTGATGCGGGAATTCCACTTAATGTAAAAGGGCCTGTCATGATTATCAAAATGTTATTTTGATCTAAGCCATCGTTTTGTTGTTCGATATTTTCAATTAAATATCGGCAAGAATATCCCGCTCCTCCTATAAACTCTTCACATATTTTCAAATTTAATGGGATGGGAGAAATTTTTTCTTTATTTAAATCTATCGACAATAATTTACCGGAATAACCATATATTTCATTATTAGAATCCATAGTAAAAATTTTGATATTTTAATAAAGAATAAATTCATAAATATTTCATTTAAACATTAAGGGATTAAATTTCGTGCCCATAATAAAATTTACTATTGATTTTAACTTAAATGTATATGAATGTATGAAAATCTTAGAAAAAATTAAAGATATGTAAAATTGATGATATAATTATTAAATTATTCTAGGCTATTATCCATATAAACATGATTTTTTAATCATTTAGTAGGTTTTAAATATGAGAGCTGCCGTGCTTGAAGATGTTGAAAAATTGATTTATAGGGAGGATTATCCTAAACCAAAAGCAGGTCCCAAAGATGTAATTGTGAAAACACATTATTGTGGGATATGTGGAACTGATGTTAAAAATTATAAATATAAAATTTATCAATTACCACTAATTATGGGCCATGAATTCAGCGGTGAAGTTGTTGAAATAGGTTCTGATGTACAAAATGTTGATATTGGAGAAAAAGTTTGCGGAATAAATGTATCTTTGAGTGTTCAACAAGGCGAATTGGATGGTCTAGGAATTTTTCGGGATGGAGGGTTTGCTGAATATGTTAAAGTACCTGAAAAATACCTCTTTAAAATTCCTGAAAATATCTCTACTAAAGAGGCAATAATGATTGAATCTTTTGCTAATGCTGTGAGGGGTGTGAAACTTTCCCAGTTAAGAGAAAATGAAAACGTGATGATTATTGGGGGTGGAAATATTGGACTTTGTTTTTTAGAATATATTGTTAAAACAAAAAGTCCGAATTATATCGTTGTCATAGAACCCCATGAATTTTTAAGAAATAAAGCAATTGAATTTGGTGCAAGTGAAACATTACCTCCAAACAAGATGAAAATTAATAAATTTATCAAAAAGAATGGACCTCCATCCTTTATTTTTGATTGCGCGGGATTTGAGCAAACATTAAGACTTGCTATTGATTTAATTGACAAGGGAGGGACCGTGCTTTTGGAGGGTGTAAATAAAGGAAATATTACTCTACCAATGTTTCTATTAAATTCGAAAGAATTATGTTTGAAGGGTTGTTTGGGCCACGACAGGGAAGACATCTTGGAGTCCATTGATTTATTCGCTAAAAAAATAGTTAATGGGAAAAAATTCATTTCTGAAATTCATCCATTGAAAGATATCTCAAAAATTTTTAATAAATTTTTCGAAACTGGTGAAAGAAATTTCATAAAAGTGGCGATAAAGATTATAAATTAAAAAATAGAAAATTCACCCTTTTTTATTTTGATGAATGATTGTTTCAGCTAAGAAAATGAAAGATTTTTCAATATTTTCTCCCTCTTTAGCAGAAGTAATAAAATAAGTTTCTGAATTTATAGATTTACTTAATTGAAGAAGATAATCTTCTGAAATTTCATTCTCTAAATCACTTTTATTTGCTATTAGGATATTTGGTATCTTTTTATAATTATTTATTAAATCAGGATACCAAAAATTAACGATTTGTTCAAAAGTTTTTTTTCGCGTTAAATCTCCAACGATCAATGCCCCGCTGCTCCCTTTATAATATAATGGTCTCATTCTTGACCATCTCTCTTGACCAGCAATATCAAATAGTTGTAGAATGACAGAATCTCCTGAAGAAATTGTTATTTTTTTAGTATATATGTTTGTTCCTATGGATGCTCGATATTCAAAAATGAATTTCCCTGAGACAAATTTCTTTACTATACTCGTCTTACCAACTCCAGGATCCCCTATGATAATGATTTTAAATTTGTAATCCATGAGGTGCATCTCTTTCATTTGATTTAAGTAAATTTATTACTAAGAAAATTATTTAGAAACATATTTATATTTATGGGACACATCCTAAATTATTAAAATATTTGGTATTCTAATAAATTTAGGCGATTATTATGGCTACCGGAATTATTTATGATCCAATTTATTTAAAACATGATATAGGAATGCATGTTGAAAGTCATTTAAGATTGGTTACAATTATGGACTTTTTAGAGGAACATGGTGTTTTAAAAGACCCTAATTTTAATATGATAAAACCTAGAAAAGCAACAATAGAACAAATAAAATATGTCCATACAGAGAGATTAATAAAAGAAGTAAAAGAAGCGTGTGAATTAAGTGAAAAATCCGGAAGAATACAATATTTAGATATGGATACTGCTGTATCCCCACATACATTTGAAGCTTCTCTTTATTCAGTAGGAGGAAATCTTCAAGGTGTTGATGAAATTCTTGCTAATAATATAAAAAATGGTTTTGCCCTGGTAAGACCTCCGGGACACCACTCAAATTCATATAGATGTGCTGGATTCTGCATCTTTAATAACATTGCAATAGCAGCAGAATATTTATTTCGAGAAAAGAATGTTAAAAAAGTTGCTATTATTGATTGGGATTGCCATCATGGAAATGGAACACAAGATATTTTTTATAACGGCTCTGAATATGGAGATATTGTATTAATTCATTCACACCAAGATCCTACAGCATTTTATCCCGGAACTGGCTTTTTCAATGAAATTGGGGAAGAAAAAGGAGCTGGAAAAATAATTAATTTTCCAATGCCACCTGGATCTGCAGATGATGCAATAATGTTATATTTTCAAGAAATTGTATCGCCGGTACTCAATGAATTTAAACCAGAATTCATCCTAATTTCTGCTGGTTTTGACACTCATTGGACTGATAGATTAACCAATATGGGATGGACATATCAAGCACCAGCTAATTACTTAAAAAAAATTAAGGAAATTGCAGATAAGATCTCTAATGGCCGCATTTTACTTACATTAGAAGGTGGATATGAAGTGGATAAACAAGCTATTGCGGTATTTAATTGTCTTAAAGTTCTTGATGATAAATATAATGAGTTAATAGAAGAAAAACCACGAAAATCGGATCCAAGAATAGTTAATTATATTCAAAACAAACTATTTCCAAAATTAAAAGATAAATTACAACCTTATTGGGATTGCTTTTAAATTCTAGAAGTTTATATTTATAAACTTTTCTATTTATTTATATCACAATACATAAAACAAATTTTTGTTAGAAATTAGAAAAGGAGATATAGATGTCAGAAAAACAGAAAGATAGTAATGATAATGATTATAAAAAACCTTTAAAACCACCGTCCATGCCGCCACCATCTACTCCCCCGCCATCCATGCTACCACCATCAACACCACCTCCATCCATGCCACCACCATCAACACCACCTCCATCCATGCCACCACCATCAACACCACCTAGTCCGCCTCAAGAACATAAAATTTCATCTCAACCACCTTCGATTTCACCACCTTCACCATCATTCACTCAACCAAGTATCCCACCACAGAAAGCCCCACAAAATATACAACAACAGTCTTTCGTACAACAATCAATGGAAGAACAACAAGTCCAAAAAATTGCTGGTCCAACACAGGCAGAATTTAATGCGCTAAAAATCGAGTTAGAACAAAAGGATAGAACAATAAGAGAATTACAAGGTAAAATTGAAGAATTAAATAATCAATGTAATAAATTAAATGCTCAAATTCTTGAAAAAGATGGAAATATCAATCAATTAATGGATCAAATTAAAAATTTACAAAATACAATTAACAATTTTCAAGCTCAAATTAATCAACTTAATAATGAAAAAGCTCAATATCAAGCTCAAATTCCTCAATTACAAAACCAATTAAGTCAAATTCAACAAGAAAATTTAGCTTTGAAGCAACAAATGGCTCCTTTACAAGCTCAAATTAGAAAATTGCAAGAAGAAGTAGCATATAAAGATAAGAGGATCCAAGAATTGAAAGAACCACGGCCCGTTATGCCTTCTAGTCTGGCTCAAGGAATTACATCTCAACCTCCTAGTTATGGGATAACTTCATCATTCAGTAAGCCTGATACGAATAATGTTTCTAATACTATATCTACAGAATCTAGTAGTTCAATCGGAACAGGAAGACGTGTGTGTCCAAATTGTGGCGCTACAGGTTTTGCTATCAAGGAGGTTGAAGATAAATCGAGAATCATAAGTTATATTCCAAAACCTCAATATGCTAAAAAATATATTTGTACAAAATGTGGATATGATTTTTCTTAATGAGAAATGATCTTTTATTTATTTTCTTATTTTTATTTTCAAAACTAAATTTTGCGCATTTTCTTATTTTCTGTTCAAATATTATAATAAAATAAGAAATCAAAATTATTTTATAATATTTAATAAAATCTTTACCTCACAAGGAAAATTATATATATAATAATTTTAATTAATATTGCAAATTTGAGGTATAATAGAAAATTGTTTTTATTTTGATGATAAATGTCCGAATTTAGAGAAGAGTTATTATTATCCACTGTTGATAAAAAGAGAGTTATTAGTATCATTATAGTAGCAATTCTATTAATTGCTATGTTCGCATTTTCAAGTAGTCTTTTTAGTGTATTATGGGGGAGTCAAAGACCTTCTCCAAATGATAAACTATCCGAAGCAGAATATGAAGAGACTAAACTAGTCCAAATTCCTTTTCCATATAATTTTTCAGATTTTCTAAACTTGAATCTTACCCAAGATCAATTAAATGATCTTTTAGATGCATTACAAGATATGTTTGATGGAAATATTGATAATTTAGATCTTGGTAATTTTTCTGAAGCATTATTAGCTTTAATGGGTTCTGAAATTGAAGTTTTTAGAGTATATGAATATGATGATTTAAGCAATATGTCAAAAAATTTATGGAAATTTGAATGTTTTGATCAATATACTGGAGATGGATGGGAATCTACTGCAGCTACTCAAATTTATCCTTTTTATCCCTATAATGATTATCTCTCAAAGCATTCTGATTCAGATTTAATAAAAATAAAGATGCCTATATCTCCTAATTCTGGACAAAATTCAATGGTAATTCCATCTCTATTTCCGACTCCATTCATTATAAATGGTAGTATTTATGCTGATTTAATGGTACCTGGTTCTGCAGTTTTATATAAGGATGATTTTAATTCTACCACTCTCTCTCTTGAGTTTAATTCCGCTGGTGATGATAATCTCTCATATTACCTTTTTGGATTGAGATTGCCTAGCAATGATGAGATAAATTCTAGTGCTTTAAGTCCAGCATATACCCCAATAGGAATTCAATCAAAATATTTACAACTTCCTCCATCTATTGACGCCTATAAAGCAAATAATCCTTACTTTTATCTTCACTATTTAGAGATAAATAAAACAATTAAACTAAAAGATAACGCATTCATGATTGCAAATAAAATAAGAGATTATTTACAGTACCATTTTTCTTTACCTTCGGATCCAAATAGTTATAGTCCCGCACCTGCCGGCCGTGACGTGGTAGATTATTTTTGTGAAACACAAGAAGGCTTATGGTCAGATTTTGCTTCTGCATTTTGTGCTTTCACACGGGCATTTGGAGTTGCCAGTAGATTTGTAAATGGCTTTAATAGTATAGGTATAGAAGAGATTTATGAGAATGGAGCCCCTACATTTGCAATTAAATATAAAAATTTATATAGCTGGGCAGAAATCTACATTCCTACAGACACATCCGGAAATGGGCAATGGGTGCAAATGGATATTTTATTCGATAGTTACGGAACAGGAAGCAATCCTTGGACCACAGAAAATTATACTATAAGTGTATCAACAAATTTTACAGCAGGATATAGATATAACCAAATTGCGAATATAACAGCCAAGTTATCATTAAATGGAACTCCAATATCAGAAAAATATATTACTTTCATTGACCTAGCAACAGATAATATGATTGGAAGGGCTCTTACGAATGATAAAGGAGAGGCTAGCATTTTAGTAAATATTGATAATTCCCAAGTTGCGGGACTTCATATTATAAAGGCATTATATAATCCAATGATTTTTAATATGACCACATATGTTGTTTATGGTAATGTCGATTTAAATTTAATTAGTGTGAATCCGCAAGAAGTAAACATTTCCGAAACTACTTTATTTAATATTAGGGGAAATGTTGTTGATCCATTGAATAATTTAAGCGTGAGGGGTGCAACTTTAGAATTTGTTTTATTAAGAAAAGGTACTAATATTAAGGTTACTAATCCATTTGATTTTATTTATACAGATACAGATTCTAATGGAAATTTTGATATTGACCTAAATGTTAATACTTCCGTTCCAATAGGAAAATATCAAATTAGAGTTGATTTTAACGGTAGTTTTTATGGTTATCCTTATGCTGTTGGTAAAATGAACGCATCAAGTAATCGAGTAGATTTTAATATTACTAAAGGTCAAGTTAAAAAATTGTGGTTTTACATAAATGATTATCCCTCAGATGATGCTGAAAATCCTTCTATCACGAGAAGTTCAACTCTAAAGTTAAAAGCAATTGTTTTAAACGAAACTAATTATCCTTTATCCAATCAAATAGTATACTTTTATAATAACTTAACTGGTTCTTTAATAGGAAGTAATGTTACGGATTCTAATGGAGTTACTACACTTGATTTTATTGTAAATCCTTCAGTAAGCGTTGATGGTCCTAATTTAATATATGCGAAACTAAATCCCTTAGCCATTAATTATTCTTATTATATAGTTAATGAAAAACCAACAATTCATTTCATAGATGGTCCGATTCCAAGAATCATAAATAGAACTGGAGGAGGCGATACCACTTTTAGAGTTGTTGGGAGGATTTCAGATCATTTAAATGACTCATTACCAATAAAATTTGCTCAAATAAAGTTAAAGATGTTTAAAGGTGGAACCGATTATTCTTCTTATCTTCAGCCGTTTGACCCATATCCATTCACAACAGATTCTGCGGGGTATTTTAATTTAACTTTTGGAGTACTTTCGGATACTCCTACTGGTAATTATACACTTCGTTTAGATTTTGATGGTATAATCGATTTAACCAGTGAAAGCAATTATCCTCATTTTTTCAATATTTCTACACTTAGTAATTCAACATATTTAACAAGTGAATTAAAAATAGTGACTCCAGCAACTTTAAGTTTTAACTTTTATATAAATGGAACCACATCAGATGACTATGATCAACCTATTGTCGAAAGAAATGGTGTCCTAAATTTAAGTGCTCATATTGAATGGGGTGGAACTCCTATTGCTGATAATGAAGAAATTGAGTTTTATGATGAAACTCAAAAATATTATATAGGTTCTGCTTTAACAAATAATGGCACAGCATGGATATTATATCATACGAATCAATCAACCATTGCTGGTCCACATCTATTACATGTAAGATATGGCTCTCACTATAATTACTCATACTTTATATTAAATGCTCCCATTAAAGTAGATATTATTAGCGGACCATTGCCCGAAATAATAAACAAAAGCGGACCATTTGATAGAAATTTTACTTTACAAGGTTATATCCTAGATAGAAAAAATAATAAACCCATTAAATATGCCAACATTAATGTTGCTCTATATGATGGTACTACTGATGTTTCCCATTATTTAATTCATAATAGTGGAACATTAAATTTAGATGAAAATGGTTTTTTCAATGTAACTTATTCGGTAACATCATCAACCCCTCCAAAAAATTATACCGTCAAGGTTGAATTTGATGGAACCTTTATATATTCTGCTCCAAATAATTTTAACAACGAATATGATTTTTATTTATGGTATTTTAATAATTTTACTACATACAGCGCTGGATTATATGAATTGAAAGTGATTGATCCTTATGATATAAATATCAACTTTTGGATTAATGGAACGGCTACTCTTCTTACTTATGATGATTCTAATCTCCCTGAAAGATTCTTACCAGGAAATATAATAAATTTTTCAGTATATATCATACAAAGTGGTAGCCCAGTAACATCGGGTACTGTCGTTTTAACAGATGTTTATATTAATTCTCAAATTGGAAGTTATACATTTAATATGGGAGATAATGGAAGACATTCGTTTTTAATCGATACATCTACTTGGCATGCGGGATTACATTTGATAAAGGTTCAATGGTCAACAGTTCCAAATTATAATACTACATATGTAATTATAAATAAAACTTTTACAATATCACCTAACATCTCTTTTAATGAAGTTCAAAGAAATGCGGATTCATTTATAGTAGATGGAACTGTTCATGATGGATCAACTTCTCTTAGGGGCTTGAAGGTCCGCATTGTTTTATTAGATTCTACTCACTCTGATGTAACAAGTTATCTATACGTGGATGAATCGCAACCAATAACAATTTCTTCCGATGGCACGTTTAAATTTACAATAAATTCAATCTCTATTGATTGTCCTCCTGGAATTTATTATATAAGAATAGATTTTAATGGAAGCATAACAGAATCAGGCATTGATCTTAGTGATTATATGATTCATTTAAGTAGTGAATTATTACAATTTAATGTTACAGCTGGTACTTATATCACTGGAAATTATGATACTAAATATGTCAAGAATGCTTTTTATTATGGTGATGAGCTATATGCTTATGGATACTTGAGATGGGATAATGGGACTGGAATTGCTTTTAAAGAGGTTGTTATTGAAATTAGAAATAGCACGGGAGGAATAATTGATTTTGCATCAGGTTCTACCGATGGATCTGGTTTCTTTAATATTACCTTAACAGTTGGAAATTGGCCCAATGATGCAGAAGTTTGGGCAATATTTTATCCAAAGGATAATTTTAATGCTCCCTTTAAATATTGGGTAAATTTGGCAGAACAAGAATTATTTCGGCCATAAAATAGAATAGAAAGGAGGTTAGGATTAAAATTTGATATCTTTTATTAATAATGTGAAACAGAGAGAAAAGAAAGAATTTATAACAATTTTGTTATTATTGATAATCTTTTCTTCAATCGTAATGATTCCAAACTTTCAATATTTAAATAATAAAGCAAAACAATCTGAAAGTCCTAAGAATTCTGCAATATGGGCAACATTAGATTTAGTAAATCCTGCTGGAATCAATAATACGAGATTCTATACAGGTACAATGATAATAATTAAAGGGAGATTATATAATAGAATTCTTAATGATGGAAAATCTGGATATACAGTTGTTTTAGAAATAGATGGTGTTCAAGATTCAACATTTAACAATGTTACAGATGCAAATGGATATTTTCAAATAGGTTTCACGATAAGCCAAAGCTTTAATGTCTATTCCGGTCATAGATTAGAAGCAAGAGTTATTTCTCCAACACCTCCAGGTGAAATTGAATATAGAACTCATTATATTTTCTATGTAAATACAACTTCCTATTTTGATATAGTTGAGCCTACAACTTCGAAATTATTAGGCGAAGATTTCGAATTTAGTGGATATTTATATTATGAAAATGGAACGGCAATTTCTTATGCCCCCGTTTATTATTATTGGTATGATAATACCTTCACTTTGGTAGATTCTGGAACTGTTTATACGGACAGTGTAGGAAAAATCCAAGGTTTTTCAATTCCAGATGTTGGTACGGATCAATTAACATTAACAATCAATTATAATGATAGTCCTTATGTAGAGTTCTCGGAATATGTTTTTACAAATCCAAGAATCTTTCAAAATATCTCATGTATATGGGATTTACCATCTCCTCTAATAGAGGGAAACAATATTATCATTTCTGGACAAGTAGTATCTTTAACAGATGGTTCGGTATTTATAGATAATAGAGAGATTTATTTATTTTATAACGGAACGTATATTGGTACAACTACAACCGATAATAATGGATTCTTTCATTATTCCTTTACGATTCCAAGTGGCATTGGTTTAACTTACTTCGGAATTCATGTTGTAAATTCTTTGAATAAAATGATTTATACTACATATTATGTTAACATTCAAGAAGCACAAACAACGATAACACCACCCCCAACAGTACCTCCTCTCGTTTTGTTTCTCTCGATATTTATTCCTATTGTAGCAGGAATAGTTATAGTATTAGGTGGTTATGGATATTATCGTTATAAAAAGCAAGAAAAAGAATCTAGAGTAGTTCGCTTACCTTTAGAGAATAAAATTAAAAACATGAAAATCTTAAAAGATACTGGAAGAATTGAAGAAGCTTTAGCCTACTTGTTTAATGCTATTTATATGGAACTCATTACTGCGAAATTTGGTCGCTCAAGATATGAAACTGAAACAATACGAGACTTTGCAATCGTTTCAGTAAAAGAATTAAACTTAACACCAACAGTAATTTATCCATTTATACAAAAAGTTGAAGAAATCATTTATGGTCGACCTTTTGAGGTTTCAGAAAAAGATTTTTATAATACTGTGGAATTATTTTCACCAGTATTTTATGAATTAACAGGGTATAATTTTGTGTTAAACTTTTAAAAATAAAACGAAATCAAAATAAAAACAAAATAAAATAAAAAAAAATATAAATTTGAAAAAGATTAATAAATAAAGGTTTTTAATATCAAAAGGGAATGATATTATGGCAAGAGTAAAAAAAAAGAAAAAGGGTCAAGAACAAGAAATAAATATCAATCAAAAGTTCGAAAATATAAAAGTTTTAGTCAGAACTGGAAGAGCCAAAGAAGCAATTGCTTATATATACTTGATATACAATGATCTAATGACGAGAAGATTTAGCAAGCCCCGACGTGCTCATCAAACAATTAGAGAATATGCAATCACATGCGTTAATGAACTTGGGCAAAAGCCAGAAACAATATATCCTTTCATAAAAAAGATTGAGGATATTATTTATGGAGGCTTGGAGCCAACGAATAAAGAGATAAATGACACGATTCAGCTTTTCTCAAACCTCTATACAGATGTTACGGGTAAGCAACTTCCTGCAATAAGTTTTTAGTGTTTTTCAATTTTTCTAAATTAGAATAATATTAATATTATCCAATAAGAACAATGTCAAGTGTTAATAATAAAGTGGCAAAACATGTCAATTTCTCAAAAGGGTTCTTACTAGTATTTTTCATAGTTTTCCTAATTGGATATGGATTTGCTATAACAGAGTTTATATCATTATATCAAAAAAATAACCCTGGATCCTTTTTACCCTCTTACATAAATTATTTACCATTAGCATGTTATGTAGGTTCTGGTTTTATTGGCATATTATTCCTTATTTATGTTAGAAATATTTTTATTCAAAAATCACGAGAAATCAAGGCAAAAAGAAAGATTAAAAAAGGTTCCATGTATAAACAAGCTCTATTCATCGTGATTTTCTTGTTTTCTTTCATCCCCTTAATTGGTCCTATATTTGATCACGGTCAAAATGATCAAAATTTTTCTATTTACAATAATGGTTGGAATGGAGCGTCTACCTTTAAAACAGCTCTAGAAAATGATGGATATGAAGTAATGGCGCTTCAATCAAGTTTGAGCGCTACTGAACGCCTTGATAAATCGGTTTTATTAATTCTTTTAGGACCAAATCAATTTTATAACCCTATCTTTGAGATTCCATTCTTTATTAACTTTTTTGATAATGAATCCCATAATTCTCTTTTGATTTGTCATGATCATGGAAGCACTAGCATGTTATTATGGGAAATATTCATAGCTGGTGCTTTAGATCCAGATATCGGTGGAAGGTTTCCGGTTACAATATTTCCAGATGGAATCTTGAGAGATAATGGTTCTTATGAAATGCGACCTGATTTTCCAGTAATTAAATCATTTGCAGCTCATGAAATTACCACGGGAATAAGTCAAGTAATTCTATCAGAAGCTTCAGCTGCGGTTGGCGGCCCATTTATTACACAGTTTGGATGGGAATTAATAGGTTCTACAACAGAATATGGTTATGTAGATAAAGATAATGATCATGTATATGAGTTTGAGGATGACAATATAGATTTAGGTTCAATGTTAAGTTATTTTCCTAATTTTCCTAATAAATGGCCTTTAGGAGGGTATTCTCAATCGGTTTTTATGGCTAAAGATTTAGGCACGTCAAGAGTTTTTGTTTCCAGTGATGCTAGCCTTTTCAATAATGAATTAATTAACGATCCTCGCTTTGATAATCTACAATTTGGGTTAAATATTATTCATTGGTTAACTTTTGGAGAACCAAAAGAAAATTGGATTATTGTTTTTGATGAAGCTCATATAAGACCTGAATATTCGAGAGATTTAACTTCTGCTGGAATTTATGGCTTCATAATTCAATACATCATTCATTTATCTACAAATCCTGTTACTGCTTGGATTTATCCTCTCTTGGCAATATATTCCTTGAGAAAATATTTACCCAAAAAAGATGAAAAAGCTGAAAAGAAAAAGATAAAAGAGCAAGAGAAAAGAGAAGAACGCGCTCGATTTAGAACATCATCCTTTTTTGCAGAAAAAATTCAATGGTATCGTGAAAAGAGTAAATATGATAAAGCCTTACTTTTACTTTATCGGCGTTTAGAAAGAAAGCTAAATAATCTCTTAAGGGGTAAAAAAATTACATCTAAAAATGTTGTTGATTTAGTCATTTCAAAAGAATCAAATGTCAATAAATTGAAAGTAAAAAGAATTGCAAGATTTATTGATAGAATGGTCGCACTAAAAAGTGGAAACTTAAAAATAAAGGATGAACAAGATTTTGAAGAAATATATTTTGAAATGGAGTGGGTAGTTAACAATATTTAATCAATTACTTAAAGGAATAATATGATTTTTTTTAAGATTTAATTTTTTCGCTTTTTATGAATTAAAGAGATGTTCAATGCCATTTTTTTTACATTTCATTATAATTTCATTTAAAATTCAAAATTAAGATTTTTATCAAAAAAATTAATTAAAAACTGAATTGGTAAACTAACCTTATTAATAAATAAATTTAAAAAAGGGGAGATTCTCTAAAAATAAAAATTTAATAAAATTCTTTTATATATTTCTTATATCGGGACCGGGATTTCTTCTAAAATATTCTTAATTACGGTTTTTACGTCCAAACCTTCAAGCTCTGCTTCAGGTTTTAATAATATTCTATGATTCAATGCCGCTAAGGCTAAAGCCCGCACATCATCAGGAGTAACATATGTACGTCCTAAAATGGCGGCTCTAGCTTTAGCACACTTCATGAGTGTTAAAGAAGATCTTGGTCCGCATCCTAATGCAATCTGGGGATGATTTCTTGTTTTTAAGATAATATCTCGGATATATTTTAAAATTCTATCATCAATATATACCATATTAACAAGTTTTTGAGCAGCAAGAATTTCTTCGGCATTTGTAATCACTTCAATTGAGGGAAGATCTCCAGTGATTTGTCTTCTCATGATTTCAACTTCCTCATCTTGTTCAGGATAATCTAACCATAATTTAAATAAGAATCTATCTACCTGCGCTTCTGGTAAAGGATAAGTTCCTTCCATTTCCACGGGATTTTCAGTAGCAATGACTATAAAAGGTTTAACAAGTTCAAGTGTTTGACCTTCGATAGTTACTTGTCTTTCTGCCATTGCTTCTAATAATGCTGCTTGAGTTTTTGGTGCTGCCCGATTAATTTCGTCGGCAAGTACTACATTTGCAAAAATTGGTCCTTTTTGGAGGACAAAGGTTCCTTCTTCTTGTGAAAATATTTTTGTCCCCGTAATATCTGCAGGTAGAAGATCTGGTGTAAATTGGATTCTTCTAAAAGATATTCCCAATGTTTTTGCAAAAGTTTTAGCCATCACAGTCTTTCCCAAACCCGGAACACCTTCTAAAAGAACATGTCCATTTACTAATAATGCAATGAATAATTGTTGCAATATTTCGCCATAACCGACTATGACTCGACTAACTTCACTGAGTACTTCCTGTGCAATTTCTCTAATCGGTCCCACGTCTAATTTTTCTCTTTCTTCGTAATATTTTGCTTTTTCAGGAGCTTCCATATTTCTCGACCAATGTAATATTTAATATTTTAAACCTCTTTTTCACTTCACCAATTATAAACTTTTTATATATATTGTTTTAATAATTTTAGTTTAAATATTTATATTTATTCCTTTCAATTTTAGATAATCAAAATATCAGTTAAAATTGAAATATTTAGGTTATGAAACTTTACTCCTATTTTAAAAAAATATTTAACAGGGAAAAAAAACTTTTTAATGAACTTTATTGTTTGAATTTCTCGATTTATGAAATATTTTAATTAGAACTTTTTAAATTAAATGTTTTATGCAAAGATCAAATACTAAACAATATTTTCATTTTAAAATATTTTGAAATCTTTAATATTTATAACGAATTAAATAATTCAGCATTCAATTTTGAATTACTTACCAATATATCTCATAAATTTATATTCTAAAAAACGATTAACCTTCCATACTAAATTAATTAGTTAGTTATATATAAATAGTTTAAAAAATAAAATAAATGAGAATCCAATATGTAGTTTTTTCTTAATTTTAGTAAAATGAGAATATATTTTTCCTAACTAAATTAAATATAAATAGAGGTATTCAAATTATTATAATAATTATCTTGAATAATAATTGAATCGTTTTTGGATCTTTTACATCTAATATAATTAATTAAAGTGTGTAAATACTAAAAATGTTTGGTGGAAGAGGTAGGACATTAATATTATTTGCTGTTTTCTTTCTTACTGCAGGTTTTGCGTTTGTTAATTATTTTTTCGTGTTTCTTGGTATACTTTTATTATTTAGTACCATCATTAGTTTACCATTATTCTACTGGCAAATGAATGTTGAAGAACTTCGCGTTCATAGAGAATTAGAGAAAGAAAAAGTTTTTAAAGATGATTTTGTACATGTAAAAGTTATTGTTGAAAATACGGGAAATAATAGTTTTGATTTTATTGAAATAAGAGATTATTATAATCCTGAATTGTTTAGGTTAGTAGTAGGAGAAAATTTTATTTCTACACGAATAGAACCAAAAGGAATAATTAAATTTTCTTATGTTCTTGAACCGAAAGTTCGCGGAGAATATCCATTAGGACCGCTTTCAGTCATTATTAAAGATAGACTTGGCTTTAATTCGGTTGAAAGAATCGTTCCTGATAGCATTTCAGAAATTTTAGTATATCCTCCTTATGAAGATATAAAAAGAATAGAAATTTTAGGTTCAAAAAGATCCCTACAATTAAACTATGGTATTCAAAGGTCCAAGCAAAAAGGTTTAGGTTCTGAATTTTATGGGATGCGAAAATATGTTTTTGGGGATCAGTTCAGATTAATTGACTGGAAAGCAAGTGCTAGAACTCAAAAGTTAATTGTTAAGGAATATGAAACAGAGAGAGATATTACAGTAATGATTATCGTCGATTCATCAAACAGTATGGCTGGTGGGGCAATCGAAAATACCAAATTTGAATATGCAATTAGAGCATGCATGCTTTTGACAAAAGTTGCTTTAACACGCCGAGATAGTGTTGGTGTATTTACATTTTCAGATAAAAAGAATTTTAAATTTTTAAAACCAAATAGCGGTGAAGATCAATTTTACCAAGTCTTAGATTTTGTGGCAAAAATAAAACCTCAAGGCAAGAATAGAATAGTAGAAGCAATGGATTTCTTGTGTCGTAGATTTCAAAAACGAAGTTTAGTTTTCATAATATCTGATTTAGAATGTGATGTTGAAGAAATAAGTAAAGCTATGAAAAAATTAATTCCATTTAATCATACTATTATAATTATTAATCCATTTAGTCCTTGGTTCGAAATTCATGAAATAGATTTATCATCTACAGATAAAGCACTTGCTGAAGCCATAAGTGAAGAAATGATGGAACATGTATTAAGAATAAAACAAGAATTAAGAAATTTTGGTATTAATTTAATAAATGTTGGCCCAGATGATATGATGGCAACAGTCTTGAAATCATATTTAGAAGCAAAGAAAAAAGGAAAGGCGTATTAAAAAATGGTGCGAGTATATTATTTCGTATTAAAAGTCCTAAAATTATTAATGTATGTGTGGGTTTTGACCATATTCTTTTCGTTATTTCATTTTGAAAATGTATTAACCACGAGTGATGGAAATTTAGCAATATTGGCTTTTTTTGATAGTTTAAGAAACATAGTTACATATTGCTTTTATGGTTTAGTTTATGTATCTGCATTTGGCGTAATAATTCTGGTATCAAACATTTTTTTCGTTAATCCTGTATTCATGAGGAATTTTTTAGATTTATTTTTTCAAAGATATTTTAGTTTATGGTTTATTTTTCCCGGTGGAACAAATCCTCAATTAGAGGAAATTCCAGGACTTCTAAGTAATCAATTATCGATTTTATTAAACGATTTTTATTTATTTTCTTTCCAAGTTTTAATAGTTATATCTATATTTTATGCAATAAGAGCATTTATCCAAACTGACCCAAAAAACGATATGATGGCAGTTGGGTCTTTAATTTTGATGATAGTAATTCCTCTAATGATGTACGGTCTTAGAGATATGTTCAACTTATTCTATAT
>Ga0190360_1000495_pt1 | contig 22117 bp, 19 predicted proteins | sample 48721834_MG_FD_161271 | JGI IMG/M metagenome (GOLD analysis project Ga0190360, IMG submission 161271) | Hydrothermal vent microbial mat bacterial communities from Southern Trench, Guaymas Basin, Mexico - 4872-18-3-4_MG | ecosystem: Environmental > Aquatic > Marine > Hydrothermal vents >... | reverse complement strand
GGCAAACCATGCTGGAGTCCAGATCAGAGATTGATCGCATTTATCTCAGAAAGAGATGGAACCCGTCAAATCTATGCGCTCCCCACCGATGGTGGAGAAGCCCAGAAAATTTCCGACATTCCCGGAGGACTACAGGATCTCATCTGGTCGCCAGATGGAAAATATTTCGCATTTACTGCCAGGACTCATCCTGCAGATAAAAAAATCTCATCCCAAAGTAGAGGCAGCAATACAGGCTCTGTTATATTTGACAATCTATCCTGCTACCGTGATGATGGAAAACAGATGGGCAAGATTCACATATTCGTTATGCCTGCCACCGGAAAATCATACTGGGATGTTATACCTCAGAACATCGATCTCGGTTGGATCCGTCCCGAGAGGTTTAAAAACTTCACCTTCTCTCCAGACGGCAGAGAGATAGCCTTTGTTTGCGACACAGACTCTTTATCCCCATTTTCTACAAACAGCGATATATTTGTTGTACCGTCAAGAGGAGGAAGGGTAAGGAGGATCACAAAGAGTCCTGCAAACGATGAGAGGCCTGTCTACTCTCCTGATGGAAACTATATAGCCTACAGGTCAATGAGATACTCAGGCTTCCCCTTGGATCAATATGACCTGATGATCTATAATAGAAAAACTGGTAAGCTGAAAAACCTTACCGATGAGTTTGATCTCAACATAAGAGAAATCGCATGGGATCCTTCATCAAAAAAGATATTCTTTACATCCGATGATCAGGGAAGAGTTGCAATATTTTCAGTAGAGCTCAAGAACAAGAAAATAAAGAGCATACTGCTTACAGGATGCAATACTAATCTCTATGTATCAAAAGAGGATGACAAACTCTATTTCTTAAGAACAAAGATAGATATTCCAAGAGAAATATTTCAGTGCAATAAGAAGGGCGAAAAACTATTTCAAATAACATTTTCCAATCAGAAACTTTTAAACGAGCTCAAGTTGAGCGAGATGACAGAATTCTGGTTTACAAACTCCGAAAAACGACTAATACACGGATTCATACTCAGGCCTCCATTCTTCAATCCATCTAAAATCTATCCAGCGGTTCTGCTCACACACAACATAGTCGATGATGCATGGAGAGATGAATTTGTCTATCACTCCAGTCCACAGATGTTTGCCTCCCACGGATATGTAGTCATAATGATCAACAATAGAGGTTCGAGGGGATATGGAAGAGACTTTCACTTCCTTGCATCAAGAAACTGGGGTGGTGCTCCATACAGGGATATAATGAGTGGACTGAATTATGTGTTAGATAAATATCCATTTATTGATAGTAAAAAAATTGTATGTGTAGGCAGCTATATGACCAACTGGATAGCAGGACACTCCACCCTATTTAAATGCCTTATATCTGACAACGCAATCTCAGAGCTCTTTTCTTTCTATGGAACAACAGAGCAGAGATGGTTCGCAGAGTGGGAACTGGGTGGAAATGTATATGAAAATTATAAACTCTCCAGAAGATGGTCACCAGTAAGGTATGCAAAAGATTTTTCAACTCCCACCCTCATAATACACGGTACAAAAAACACAAGAGTACCGATTAATCAGGGCCTGCAGATGTTTACTGCGCTGCAGAGGAAAAGAGTTCCATCAAGACTTCTAATATTTCCAGATGAAGGCCGCATAATCTCAAACCCAAAAAATGCAGAAACATGGTGGAATACAGTATTTGGATGGATCGATGAGTGGATCGAAAAATAAACAAGACGATGGGCAAAATGATCAGAAAAATACTGCAACTCCTGTCGTGATAACCGATGTTCTCGATCTTCACGGCTTCTTTCCACAACAGGTAAAAGAGGTCGTTGAAGAATTTCTTCAGAATGGCAAGAAGCTCAATCTCACACATTTAAGAATAATTCACGGTAAGGGAAGAAGCCGTTTAAAATTTGAAACTTACAGAGTACTAAAGTCGAATCCACTTGTTAGAGATTTCTATGATGCCCCTCCTTCATCAGGAGGATGGGGAGCAACAATTGTTGAACTCAGGTACTGATACAGATAAGAGACTGTCAATGAATACAAAAAATCTTAAAAATCTTATAATCGATAACAGGCACAGAATAGTATACATCTCAGCTCTTCTCTTTACGACAGTATGGTGTGGTTCAATAGTATGTGCTCCCCTGTTCTCTGAGGCAGGCGGGATGCTTCAAAAGATATCAGCAGTCATAGTCATGTTTTTTGCTCCGATCTGTCATCAGTCACCAATTCGTTCCTTTCATATCGGGGGACACCCAATGGCAGTATGTGCACGGTGTTTTGGCATCTATGGAGGATTTCTGCTCGGTCTTATTGTATACTTCTTCATAAGAGGCACGGAAGAAAAAACTTCTCCTCCACCATATCTCTTAATAGCTGCAGCCTCTCCCATGATTCTGCAAATTATTCTTTCTAAATTTGAGATAATACCGTCTACCAATATCATCAGGGCAGTGACTGGACTGTTGCCAGGCTTTATCTCTGTATGTTATATCATGCCTGCCTTGAACCAGCTTGTAGATTTAAAAATTAAAAATTGAGGTGATAAACATGGAAACAACCCCAAGCAAATTAGTTCCGGCACTCATTGGAGGCTCCATTATAGCCGTTCTCTCAACAGTACCAATTATCAACGTCGGAAACTGCCTCTGCTGTATGTGGGTAATACTTGGAGGCTTTATCGCCTGTTACCTTTACAGCAGAGATTTCAAAGAGGGTCAGATACTCTCTGGAGGAGATGGAGCACTCGTAGGACTCCTTGCTGGAGTATTCGGTGCTCTGTTTGGCACATTTCTTTCCTACTTCTTCATGGCAGTGGCTGACTATAATCCAGGCAGAGAGTTCATACGGTCGCTTCTCCAATCGAGGCAAGATATACCACCAATGCTGGAACAATTTTTAAGAAGCATAGAGGAGAGCGGAACGATAAATCCTGTGCTTGCACTGATTGACTTCTTCTTCTCTTTAATTATCGATTCGATCTTTGGAATGATAGGTGGAATAATAGGTGCTTCCTTCTTTAAAAAGAAGGGTGAAGAAAAATCTGGAAAATAATGAAAAAACTACCCTCATATATTATACTCTTTTTTATTACACTCCTTGCCTGCTACCGCGGAAACGGATTGAGCCCAAATGGATCTGACACAAACATCTCAGGCATAGAGGGGATAATAACATTTACTGGAGAGTGGCCAGATTCTACACTCGAAGTTCGCGTAGCAGCCTTGAAAAAATATCCTGCCGGAATCACAGACCCCGACAGTCTCCTTCTCTTTGTTCTTAACGCCTATACAAGAGGCGAACTTGTATTTAGTGATACGATACCACGATTCATCAAAACCTACGACTACACCCTTAACCTCCAGCCAGGAAAATATGAGTGGATAGTTGTGGTGTGGTTCCCCGACATCGATGACTATCTTCTTGGAGTAAAAGAACTCGGCGCATACTATATCGATCCAGAGGACACAGAATCTCCAACACCTGTAAATGTAATGCCAGGCGTGATAACAAAGGGAATAGACATTACCACAGATCTTGAAAATGTTTACAGAGACTCACCCTTCTTTTAACACAACAGAGATGCCATGAAAAAATCAAATATTTACATAAAAAGAGCCGTGTTTAAAACCCTTTTAATTCTGTTCCTCATTAATGGAACAGTACTTCAGATCCATGCTCAGCACAAAAGCAGAACAATTCTCACGGGTAATGTCTCTGATGCGAAAACAGGCGAACCGCTCATAGGGGTCAATATTTTGATAAAGGGAACGGTATATGGAACATCGACAGACGAGAATGGAAAATTCAAAATCGACTACCTGCCAGCAGGAACATACGATGTAGAAGCCACAATGATTGGATATAAAAGCCAATTGAAAAAAGGAATCAGAATTCGGATTGGAATGGTGAGTCGCATAGAGTTCAAGTTGCAGCCTACAGTGCTCCAGCTGCCTGCCCTTACAATCACTGCCTCAAAGAGCAGGCGCCTGATAAAGGATACTCCTGCCACAATCGATGTGATAAGTACAAAAGCAATACAATCAAGAAGCGCCATGAGCCTAGAGGAGATAATCCAGAACACAGCAGGAATAGGTATCAACAAGGGCCAGATAGACCTCAGGGGATCAACAGGATTCAACTGGGCTGCAGGAAGTCGGGTCCTGCTTATGGTAGATGGTCATCCACACATTTCCGCAGAGACCGGAGGAATAAACTGGGACTCACTGCCACTCGAAGAAGTTGAAAGGATCGAGATAGTAAAGGGAGCAGGCTCTGCAATATATGGCTCAAATGCCATGGCAGGAATGATAAACATAATCACAAGGGATCCATCAAAAAATCCAGAAACAAGGATAAAACTCATGTGGGGTTTTTATGACGAACCCTCATATCCGCAGTGGCGTTGGACAGACCGTTTCCTTACATATCGACTGAGAGAATTACACAAATTTGATCCTATAAGTGCGCTCTCATTTGGAGGTATAGATCTTTCCCACAGCCGCTACATTGGAAGCGTTGGATTCCTCGTTACTGCTGGACTTAAAAAATCGACAGGCTATACTCAGAATGGCCAGTATATACGCTGGAACATAACTGGTAAGGCAAAGATTCCACTGCCGCAATCAATAAAATGGACTCTTTCTGGAAAATTGACACGTAACGACAGAGGCGATTTTCTTCAGTGGTTGAGCCAGAGCCAGCCAATGAAGGTTCCTGAAGAAGCAATCGGGGACTGGGTTCGATCAGACAAAATGAATATTCACTCTACATTCAAAAAGGCAGTAAATAAAAACCTTGCATTCACTGCCAAACAAAACTGGTATAGAATATACTGGAAAAACCATTTTCACGATAACAAAGACTACACAATTGCAGACAGATTGGGTACAGAACTACAGGCCGACTATTTCCTTGGTAGTAATTCCTTGACATTTGGAACAGAAATAACATACCACAGGGCAGAATCGATGATGTACGGCAACAGGCACATCTATGATTTTGCCATATATGTAGAGGATGAGGTCAGGTTTTCTCCAAAATGGATTATGACTCTGGGAACAAGATATGATCATCACACAATAAAAAACATATCGACCGATCATCAGATAAGCCCAAGAATTGGTCTTGTGTTTCACCCTCAAGAGAAGAGTTCAATTCGGCTCTCTGCCGGACACGGATTCAGAGCACCTTCAATAGCAGAAGTCTTTGCAAATACGACTGTTTCAGGATTCAGAGTCATTCCAAATCTCAAACTCAACAAAGCAGAAAGAGCGTGGAGTTTCGAACTTGGTTTTCGTCAATCTTTAGCTCTGAGAGTTTTGCCGTCAAAAAATTTCAATCCAGCCCTTATGCTCGACATGGCTCTGTTTTACAGCAGATACAGAGACATGATAGATGTCGATATAAATCTTGAGGAAATGGCATTCCAATTCAAAAATCTCAATAAAGCCAGAAACATGGGATTTGAGATCAGGCTTACGGCAGCCTTCTTTAACCGACTGCTCTCAACAAATATCGGCTACACCTACATTGACCCGATCAACCTGGAAACAGGAAAGATGCTGAACTACCGCTCACGACACAGGTTTGTTTCTGGAGCAGTTTTAAATATATGGAGATTGACGATAGGACTCGACTACCGATATGCCAGTCGTATTGAAGAGGTCGTCATCTATCCCTCAGATGAAAGGGTACCAATGCATGTCGTGGACGGAAGGATAATACTCGATCTTCAGCCAGTCACAATCAGTATCGAAGCAAAAAATCTCAGAAACTATAACTATACACTCAGGCCACGATATCTCGAACCCATACGTCATTTTATAATCACCATCCGCGGGAAATTTTAATTGACAGGAAAGGGATGTACATGGAAAAACCGGTAATGATAAGTATATCGGGAATAAGAGGAGTTGTAGGCGAGGGACTCTCACCCGAATTGTTAGTAAACTATTCTGCTGCTGCAGGCACTTTTTTTGGGAAAGGAAGAGTAATGGTGGGAAGAGACTCCCGTGTTACCGGAGAAATGGTAAAGGCCTCTGTTTTTTCAGGATTGATGTCTGTAGGTTGTGATCCGGTCGATCTTGGAATCTGCCCTACTCCAACACTGCAGCACACAGTGCAGGAGCTGGAGTGTGTTGGAGGAATAGTCATAAGTGCCAGTCATAACCCAGGTCAGTGGAATGGCCTTAAGCTGATTGGCCCTGACGGTCTATTTCTCGACCAGGATCAGGGAGATGTAATAAAAAACATAGTTCATAAAAAGAGTTTCAGATATGAAAAATGGAACAGGGTCGGCAGACCGCTTTCATATTCTCATTCTATTGAGGATCATATAAGATCTATTCTTAATGTAAAATATATCGACATAGAGAAAATACGTGAAAAAAAGTTTCGTGTTGCTATTGACTGCGTTAATGGAGCAGGTGGAACAATCCTGCCCCGACTACTGAAAGAACTCGGATGCGAGGTCTTTGCAATAAATGAAAAGCCAAGCGGACTCTTTGCTCACAATCCAGAACCACTTCCCGAAAACCTGAGTCAGCTTTCGACACTGGTTAGAAAGACGGATGCTGATGTAGGTTTCTGCGTCGATCCGGATGTAGACAGATGTGCAATCGTAACAGAGAAGGGGGAGCCCATTGGCGAAGAATATACTGTAACAATAGCAATAAAGCATATACTCTCTAAAAAGAGAGGTCCAGTCGTGGTCAACGTCTCCACGACAAGGGCAGTGGATGATGTTGCATCGGAATCAGGATGCAGGGTCATGCGCACTCCAGTTGGCGAGATAAATGTTGCAAAAAAAATAAAAGAGGCAGGAGCAGTGATTGGTGGTGAGGGAAACGGTGGTGTAATCCTTCCAGATGTACACTTAGGTAGGGATGCACCAGTTGCAATATCGCTCGTCCTTCAGCAGCTCGCAGAATCTGAACTTTCAATGAGTAGCCTTTATAAATCTCTGCCTCAATACTATATTACGAAGAAAAAAATCGAGATCGGATCCTCAAGACCGGAACAGATAATTGAAAAACTCGGCAATCATATCTCCGATGCAGCTATAACGAGAATCGATGGAATCAAAATAGAGTGGGCAGACTCATGGGTTCATATTCGCAGATCAAATACAGAGCCAATAATCAGAATCATTGCAGAGGCAAAAACAAAAAAGGAATCAGAGGAACTGGCAGATTCATTTTTAAATAGAATCAAAAGTATTGCGAAACCAACGGCAAATTAAATATGTATAAAAAGAAGTCTCTTAACAAAAAAGGGCTGGCGCAGAAAAATGGGGCCACCCATTTTTTATATGAAAAACCACTCTGTCATGAAAAAAAGATCGATTCTGTGTATGCTCCTTATTATTCTGCTCATTCAATCAGCAGGAGCATCAAAGAGTAAAAGCTGCCGATTTGAAAATATTCGCTGTAGGGGTAGCTCTCTAATCATAGACCTAAGAGTGAAAGATTTAATCAGTGAAAAGATATTAAACGGCCTGCAGAGAGGGATGACAGTGACAGTAGAGTATCAGATTCAACTTTGGAGAAAAAGGCCAGGCTGGATAGATAAATTCATTTCAGAAAGATTGATACGAATGAAACTCACCTATGATACATGGGAAAGAAAATATGTAATTAGCAAAATTGAAAATCAAGAACGCACCGTTAACGAAGAGATGCTCCACCATGCCTGCTCATATTTAAAAAACATAGAAGTAACATCAACAGATAGGTTGGATCCAGGAAAAAAATATTTTCTAGCTGCAAGAGTCATACTTCATCCACTATCTGTTGAAAACATTGAGGAAGTGAGGAGATGGCTTGCAGGAGAGGTGCGAGAGCTTAATCCAAAATCTATAACATCATCCGAATCACCTGGTAAAAAAGCGGGTAAATGGTTTTTAAGTATTTTATTAAATTTAACTGGTTTCGGTGATAAGATTGTCTCAGGCAAGAGTCCCCTATTCTACTACAAAAATGGAAGAGTGATTATTAAAAATGAAAAGGTTCAGTGATTTTAACTCATTGTGCGTAATTGATATAGGAACAAATTCTATCCTGTTTCTAATCTGTAAAACCGATGATGCAGCAAATGTGCTGCCCCTCTATCAACAAGCAGTTACTACACGTCTGGGAGAGGGAATATCAAGAACCGGATTCATAAAGGATGAAGCACTTGCAAGAACAATCGAGCAAATCAATAAATTTACATCATATGCCCGCAGGAGTGGATGCTCAAAATTTAAGGCCGTCGGCACCCATGTGTTCAGAGATGCATCAAACGGTAAAGAAGCAGCAAAAGCAATTGCCGACCAGACAGGCATAGACATAGAAATTCTCGATGAACACCAGGAGTCGATGTGGAGCTTTTACGGTGTTGTAGAAACACTGAACATCGAATCTGAAGTAACAGTAGTAGACATCGGCGGTGGAAGTACAGAGATCGTTACAGGAACAAGAGACAATATCACTTGCTATCACAGCATTAAAATTGGTGGAGTAAATCTTACAGAGAAATTCTTAAGACACGATCCACCTACTGGTGAGGAACTAATGGAAATGAATGAGAGAATATGTTCATCTCTCGGCCCAAGAGCCCTAAAGCTTCTTAAAAACGGCTGTATTACAATAGGAATCGGAGGCAGCGTTACAACACTGGCCGCCATCGATCTTAACATGAAAAAATATGATGCGTCGAAAATCAACAGCCATGTGCTCTCCATTCAGAAGATAGAGGAAATTTTTAACAATCTTTCAAGACTGAAACTCTTCAGAAGAAAAAGGATACTGAAAATCGACCCTGCAAGGGCAGACATTATAATTGCAGGAGCTGCAATTCTCCTGACAGCAATGAAGCTAACAGGCCTCTCCCATATCAGGGTTAGCGACAGGGGCTTGAGGTTTGGCATCGCTAAAAGAGAGTTAATTTGTAAATATATAGGGAGGTACAAAAAGTGAATCTATTTAAAATCTCCATTTCATCGCTCCTCTTGATGATCTGTGTTCAGAGAGGTCTTACGCAACCGGCCCTCTATTTTGATAATAGTAAAAACAAAACCGCTGCTTATCAAAAAGGATATACCAAACTAATCGGTTATGGAAAGCCGATAACACTGGTCTATAAGAGCTCAACTGCAAGATTGCCAGAAAAAATTAGCAGGATCAAAAAAATCTGGTGTGTAATCTACACATCACCAACCCGCATGCCCAAAAAGATTCCCATGACCAGATACGACGGCGAATGGAAGACCACATACACGGTTACAGATACCTCTGTGAAGATGTTGATGTTCTACTTTGAGGTCGAAGATTCTAATGGATTTAAACCGAAATCATTCAACAATATCTATGATCTTTTGATGAGCGATTCCTCAGGAAGAGCTGTAAGAGGAGCATATCAGACAAGGGCACTATCATACACTGGAATAGTACAATACCGCAGCGAAAATCTCGACAGGGCGCTCTATGATATAAGAAATGAACTCCAAAACTATCCTGACAACTACCAGGCAAGAATCTTCTATTACATTCTCATGATCAAGAAACATAACAATTCGAGCCAGATAAGGAAGAAAATCGAAAAGGAGATCAAGAGCATTGTAAAAAAGAATCCCCAAAGTGAGAAGATTCTTAGATTTGCGGCAAATGCATACCGTGTAATAGGAAACAAAAAAAAGGCACAATCTCTTGAAAAAGAACTGATCCAGAGATATCCGAAAAACGATGTTGCAGCATATCACGCATTTCAAAAAATTATGAAAGAGAAAAACTCTTCACAAAGAGCCGCAAGGCTCGAACAATTCCTAACCGATTTCCCAAATACATCTATGAGAGAGCTTGCGCTCTCGAGTCTTGCAGAAGCAATAATAGATATTGAAGATTCTACACGCTTCACAGACATAGGTGATAGAATCATGGAGATTGCAGAGACCAGAGTATCGGAAAACAGCCTGGCAGGCCTTGCAGGAATAATGGCAGAGAAAAGATTTGAGCTGAGTAAGGCAGAGTCGTATATTAAAAAGGCGATCGAACTGCTGAAATCCAATTTCAAAAAATCCCGTCCACCTCAATTTACAATAGATGAATGGACGGAAAGCATGAAGACAAATGAGGCTCGCTACCGCGACATTCTTGGATGGATATATCTTCTTCAGGGTAAGGTAGACCTTGCCATATCAGAATTGAAGAGTGCCGTAAAGGGAACATCTCAACCAGCCGTATATTACCACTTAGCAGAAGCCATGAAGAGAGCGGGTAATATCAACGAGGCTCTTGTAAATTATGGATTTGCTGTTGTCTTTGGAGGAGAGATAGCAGAGATAGCAAACAATGAATTCGAAAAGATCTGGAATGAGCTGAAAAAAGATACAACTGGAAAGGATGATTTTCTCGACAGCCTTGCACTTCAAATCGAGAACGACTTTGAAGAGAGGGTGCTGTCAAGAAGAAGAGTATATAAGGCACCGGGCTTTCTCCTCCCAGACATTAATGATAACTGGATATCCCTGTCAGATCAAAAGGGGACTGTCACGATCATCTGCTTCTGGGCAACATGGAGCAAATCCTCATTAAGAATGCTCAAAACTCTTCAGGAGCTTGCTGGCGAATATGGAGAAGATGTACTATTTTTAACAATTACCACAGATACCGATTTCGGGAAGGTGTATAACTTTATCAGAAAGAACAAAATCGATCTGCCTGTACTATTCAACAACAATACTGATAAGGAGTATAAAATCAAGGGCGTGCCGACTCTGTTTGTAATAGATAAAGAAGGAAATGTCAATTTTGAACACAAGGGCTATGCTCCAACCATCTACGAGATAGTGTCGGTTGAAATAGAGGACTTAATCTAAATACGATTTTAAATGAAAACGCTTTACACAGCAGACCTGCACGGCTCTCTCCAACTCTACAGAGAACTCGAGGAGATTGTAATAAGTGAGAAGATTGGTCTTGTTCTCATAGGCGGAGATCTTCTACCGAGAACCGGACACGATAATCTCAGCCTCATAAAACAGAAGAGATTCATTGAAGAGAAAATCTATCCCTTTCTCCTGACTATGAAAAAGTGTGCAGCAGAAGTTGGCATCATACCCGGGAACAATGACTGGCAGGAATCTATTAACACAATGAAACAGCTTGCTCGGGAAAATCTTATTCACCTCCTCCATCTCTCACCCCTTGAAATTAATACTAAATTAATCATCAGGGGATATCCATACATTCCCCCGACCCCATTTGCACCAAAGGACTTCGAAAAATGTGATATGAGGAAAGACTCGATAGATTCCACAAATCCATCTGCAGTGATAAGTAGTGGAAACAGAATAGTAAAGATAGAGGAGAAATCATTCTTTGCAAAACGGGGTTCAATCGAGGAAGATCTTGATAGAATGACAGAATCGGATATGGAGGAAAGATCTATCTACATTTTTCATGCTCCTCCCCACGACTCTCTTCTCGATCGTCTACACAATGGTAGTGGCGCTGGCAGCAGGGCTGTGAAGGAATTCATTAAAAAAAACCGTCCATACATCACTCTCCACGGCCATGTTCATGAATCTCCAGAGGTTACCGGAAGGTGGTGGCAGTTCTTTGGTACAACGCTTTCCATAAATCCAGGCCAGTGGGGGGAAATGATCTCTGCCGTGATATTCGAGACAGACAGCCTCTATGAGACTATGTATCATACAAAATATGGAAAACTCAATGATCCAATAATAAAAGAATGATGGAGATCTCGAATGCACAAAAACCTCCTTAAAACACTTTTTCTACTCTATTTCTTCTCATTTAATACATATCTTCTCTCAACCGTTCCCCCAAAATTCAGCATCAAAACACTCAATATAAAGGGAGTTGCAATCGAGCTCATAATAGATGATATCGATGGAGACGGAGCAGAGGATATCCTGGCCGTAAGCTCTCTTTCACATTTCCCTGCAAGCAGAAGCGAGCGTATAATCTCTCTTTTCAAACAGAAGGCCGGAACATTTCATCTGAGTCCAGACGCAACAAGAAGTCTTGATTGGGAAGAGGTAATATTTGATATTGGAGATATAGATAACGATAGAATAAAAGAACTGCTCTTCATCAAAAGAGATGGAGTTTACTTTAACAAACCCTGCGATTTAAAAACAGGAAAAAGAGCACGACTTCTAATAAAAACAAACTCTCTCATCACTTCCAGCGATCCATCGAGAATATTCAGATATCACTTTATAAGAGACCTCGATTGTGATGGAAGAGATGAAATCCTTATTCCACAGCCTGAACAATTCTATGTGTTTTCACAATCAGGTAAAAATGTATACACTCTGACACAGAGGTTGTGGATATCCCCTGAATTCATAATAGATAAGAATGAAGGTGTCAAATTTTTATATACTCTACCCAACCTCATACAGGCCGACTTCAATGGTGACGGAAGATCAGACATGCTTGTTATTAATAGCGAACAAATAGACATCTTTCTCCACCAGATTCCCGACACCTCGATAAACATAATACCCCTAACGCCTCCTCTCTACAGATACTGGATGGGGATGAAAAATGTGCACTCTTCTGTCTTCGAATCTGCTGCTCCTCCCAGTGTCTCAATCGAACCTGTGGATCTAGATGGTAACGGATATGTAGATGTTGTGGTATCGAGAGCAGCAAGAGGAGGTTTTACTAAAAATATAAGCCAGATCCAGATCTATATGAACAGGTCTGGACACTATGATACAAATCCAAACCATATACTAACCGCAGAAAACTTCAACGGTGAACACATCATCTGCGACTTCAATAGAGACGGACTGCTCGACATCGGACTGCTGACACTAAGGACAGGATTCATACACACAGCAGAGTTTTTGCTGACAAAAAAAGTGGGCTATAAATACCAATTCTACCTAATGAGAGAAGACCGCACCTTTCCAAAAATACCAGATGGATCTATCTCTTTCTCAAGAAGAGTCAGCATAGCAGATATCATGAATGCAAGCCTGTTAAGCAGTACAGATGGCGATTTCAACGGTGATGGAATCAAAGATCTTATAGTACCAACAGATGAGAATGAGTTTACAATATTTCCTGGAGACGAGAGAAAAATATTTACCAAGAAAAATTCCATAAAAATCGAGGTTCATCTATCCAATCACTTTTGCATAACCGATTTAAACAACGACGGGATATCGGATATAATATTATGGTATACTGAAAGTAAAACTATGGGGGACAAAATCGTCCTGATTCAAAGCAAGGTCGGTGATTATAGATGAGAAGATTAACAGCATCCATTCTTATTTTTCTTATCTATACAAATCTTGAGGGCCAGAATCTAAGAGTAGAAAAAGTTACTCTATTTGGCAATACAAGAACGAAAAAAGATGTAATTCTCAGAGAGCTCAACATCTGCGGTGGAGGTATGCTTTCATATGAAACACTATCGAATGAGCGCACATGGCTGTTGAGACTCGACTTTTTAAAAAGAGTAGAATTTCTCATGAAATCTGGTTCTGCTCCTGATCTGGTAAATCTTCTTGTAGTAGTTCAGGAGAAGGGATGGCTTTCAATAAAACCCATTCTGAGTAACAACGATCTCTTCGGATGGTACGGAGGAGCCACTCTGACCATAAGAAACCTCCTCGGCAGGCGAAACCGCATAGATTTTACATCTCAGCTCGGATCAATTAGAAACTTCGAACTCTCATGGGAAAATCCATGGATGGGAAGATCAATTCGACTATTCGCAGGAATCGATCTGTTCGATACATCGTACAGATACATGTATGATGATCATCCGGTACATTTCAAACTTAAGAGTTCGGGTGGTTCACTCTTCATAGGAAAATCATTTGGAAGAAAAACAAGGATTGGTATTCGGACAGGATATGAAGAGCTTCGAACAGACGATACCTCTGCCTCACTCTCAGGAACTGGTATCGACAGAATTCTGGGACTGAGATGGTTTTTCTCTTTCGATTCGAGAGACTGGCCCCTGTACCCCAAAAGGGGACTCTATATCTGTTCCTGGATCGAACGCTCCTCTGTACTCGATTCAAAACCTTTCTGGCATTGGACCGGCGAGATCAGGTTTTATGGTTGTGTATATAAACAAAATATTGCTGCACTTCAGATATTTGGAGAATTATCAAGGGGTAACATTCCAGTAGCAAAGAGAATCCATCTTGGAGGGGCAAGAACTCTAAGGGGATACAGAACAGGAACACTTTCTGGTGAAAACTGCCTTTGGACCAGCCTCGAATACCGCTTTCCAATTATCTATGAAAGAAATCCTCTTGCCGGAATCCATGCAGGTTATGCAGGAGTACTATTCTTCGATGCAGGCACAGCATGGTTCAATGGAGAAAGATTCTCATCACTGAGGATAATCGCTTCTGGGGGAATCGGAATCCATTTTATTCTGGATCGCTGGGTGTTCAGGATCGAATATGGAAACCATGGAAAAGGCTGGGGCTTTATTAATATTGGTACAGGAGTAAAATTCTGATGAAAAATAGAAATAGACTCTATATGTTGCTTCTGGGTCTTCTGTTCGCATCAACGATCTACTCTCAGACCTTCATAGATTCTACACTGACAGGAACAATCATAACAGAGGTAAAGGTATATGGCAACAATAAGACAAAACAATCTATTATACTCCGTGAGATGAAGCAGAGAGTGGGAGATCGGGTTGTTCCAGAGATTCTTGAAGAAGACAGAAAAAGAATTCAGAGTCTCAACCTTTTTAATCGGGTCGTACTGCATGTGCGAAAAAACCAGGAGGGTGCCGCAGTCGAAATTTATGTAACAGAGAAGTTTTACTTTTATCCGTTTCCTATAATTTTTTTCAGCGAGCAGGATTTCAAAAAATTCTCGTATGGAGCAGGAGTTGTCCATTTAAACTTCCGCGGCAGGGCAGAAATTATCGATGGAATCTTCTGGCTCGGCTACAACCCGCGAATCCACCTTGAATACTACAATCCATGGATATGCGGAAACCGTCATCTTCTATTCTATACAAACCTCTTCAGTCAGAAAATAAAAAGCAAGCACTACAGAGACCAGAAAGTATATGAGTTGCATTCGGGAATATCGATCGAGATAGGAAAGCGCTTCGGACTGTTCTCATATCTGAATTTTAATCTCGGATACAAACAGATCTCTATCTCACCACCTCAACCGTACGAAATGGTATCAGGAACAAACAAAGATCTCCTACCAAGTGCTGGAATCAGTTTCTTATACGATTCGAGAGATCTAAAAGAATATCCCTCCTCAGGCTGGAAGATATACCTCTGGGTCAATAAAAAAGGTGTTGGCTCCGTTACAGATGTGGATTATTTGTTCTACGGTTTTGATATTCGAAAATATATACCATTAGGCAGAAGACCTTCCATAGCATTCAGGTTTACAACCAATCTCTCAGAGGGTAGAGTCCCTGTATATGACAGAGTCTACCTGGGGTACAGCGAGAGGATAAGGGGTCACTTCAATCTGGTACGTGAGGGTGAGAATAGAATCATCTCAAGTATCGCCCTTCATGTTCCACTCCTTCCGATTCGTTATTTCAGTATATCAAACCTGAACCAGCTTCAGAATCTTAAGTTTGGCATCAGCCTTGGCCTTTTTGTTGATACTGGAAGCGTGTGGTTTCAAGGGGAAAATTTGAAATCTCTGAAATTTACATCTGGCTTCGGCTTTGGAATTCACTTTCACGTTCCTTATATCAATCTCCTGAGAGTGGAGATGGCATTCGATGAAAAATATAACTCTCAGTTTATAACAACGTTTGGTGTTGATATATAAACCACGAGGAGAGAAGAAGTGCATAGAGAAATCTTTTATGCAGCTCCAGAAAATGTAAAGAAGGAATATCTATACTTATTTGGAGAAGAGGTACATCATCTCCGCCGTGTTCTCAGAAAGAAAGAGGGCGATATTGTATGGGCAGTGGATGGTATTGGGGCAAGTTATGAGGTAGAGCTGATTAATATAACAGACCAAAAGGCAGAGTGCAGGATTTTAAAAACAACAAAAATGGCGGGTGAGCCCGAAGCAGAAGTAACACTCGCACTCGGAATGCTAAAGGGTGAACGTTTTGATATTGCTGTGGAAAAGGCCACAGAAATTGGTGTTCGAAGAATCGTACCGTTTATAAGCGAAAACTCAACTGCCCATGCAACTCATGCAAAGATATCAAGATGGAGGCGCAAATCGCTTTCAGCAATGAAGCAGTCAACACGATCCATACTGCCAGAGATAACAGAAACAAAAAAGTTTTCTGATCTCTTTAAAATGGAGTGCGAATCTGAATATAGATTCATTGCTCACCAATCTGACGTGAGCCGTATACTCGACATTAGAAACAGCCCAAGCAGTAACACTGCAAAGAGCGTATTTGTAATAGTCGGGCCTGAAGGTGGATTCTCAGAAGGGGAAGTTGCAGAGGCAGTGAATCATGGATATATTCCAATAGCATTAGGCAAGAGACGGCTTCGATCAGAGACTGCCGCAATAGTGATCACAACATTGATCCTTTTTCAGCTCGGCGAGATCAAATAGAAACGAAAGAAGCAGATCAGGGCTCCTCTATCTGTTAATCTATCATATCTTTATTCATAATCATCCGTACTATTCATAAGAAGAGAAAAATTTACAATCCTATAATTGGAATAGAGATTAAGAATTTTTAAATGGGCATTCTTGCAAATCACCCTGACCCTCAAATTTTGGGTATATAACCCGCCTATTTTTTACTTCGATTCAGATTTGTTATAAGAGGAAACAGTATACCAAAGATAATCCCATTTCTAAATGATAAAGACCAGTCAACATATCCAGAACCATGAGCAATCAGGCTATATAAATAAGAAACCAGTATCGATATCACAAAGGTTATGCAGAAGATAAGAAAAAAATTGACTGCAAAATTCTTAACACTCATTTTACCCTCCTTAGGTTAATTTGAGACATATCAATACCCCACTGTTGTGATATATCTTCAGACACTAACAGTGGGGTATTTATATCAAGGTATTAATACAAGATCAAGAGTAACAAAAGAATAACATACAATTTATCTGATACAGAACATTTCAAAAAAGCTATCTCACAAACACATCATCCGCCTTTACTATTTTCACATTGCTCTCATCGATCTTGAGTCTATAACCTTCTATTTCCTTATCCTCAATCAATACCTTTTCTGGTTTTGGAGTGGCATATTTAATTGGACTCGGCAAATTCTTAACCAGCGCCTCTTTAAGCTCCTTTCCATTTTTTGTGATCATTACTATCTTCATGTTCTTATACTGGAGGTGTTTTTTTATTGCACTGTTTACATCATCAAGAGTCAGCATATCGAGCATCTCGGGCAGCTTTTTTAAATGATCGTCTATTCCGTAGAAAAGATCATCTATCTTGTATCCAAGACGCATATCTGTTGTCGAAGCATAGTGGAGATAATATTTCTTAAGGAATCTTTTTGTCAGTTCAAAATCTTCCTCTGTAATACCATTATCTACAAGCTTCTGAAGCTCTCTTATCGCAGCCCGCAGTGCAAAATGTGCATGCTCGTTCAATACAGGCCTTATCCATATCTCAAAGATCTGCTGTCTTCTTGAAACATTTGCCGGTGGAAATTGACGCGCCCATCCATTTGGGAAACACTCTATGTAAGAGTAGTCTCCATAGTTCATACCCCTTGCCTCGCGAATCACCTGATAGAGATGGCTGCTCGAGTTTCTATGTTCTCCGAACCATGAATTGGCAATCCACAATGCATAGTAATCCTTATCTCCTCTAAGTACATCTATTGGAAAACCAATGCTTATTGCAGTCGATTGTGTCTCTTTTTCAACAAGGACAACCTCAAGACCATTAATCGGCCTGGGTTTCGGTTTCTCAACAGGTCTTGTAACTCTTGGAGGAAGCTGTTCAAGACTCATTTTTAATTTTTTTAGGATCGAACTACTATAATTCCCACCTATGCCGATAACTACATTATCCCGAGTAAAGTGAGTCTTGTAAAAATTCCTGACATGCTCTAGTGTAATAGATTTTACACTTTGTATCAGGCCCTCCTCTGGATGACCATATGGTGTGCCCTTAAAAATTTCCCGATAAAGTAGCTCCTTTCCAAAGGCCTCATCATTTGAATAGCGCAGTGTCTTTTCCAGATAGTTCAGTGTATTTGTCTTTATTCTATTAAAATCCTCCTCTTCGAATGCAGGGTAAAGGATTGCCTGAATAAACAAATCAAGATACTCTTTTACTTTATCCTTATGGACACGTCCCTTTATTATTGTCATCTCCTTATCTACAGCGGATGAATAATAGGCAGCCATTGGATACAGTTTTTTAATGATATCGCTATATTTATTCTCCTGTGTACTGGCCTCTGTCAACATCGCGGCTGTCAAGGCTGCCAATCCCTCCTTCCCTGCAGGATCGTCCTGAGAACCCACCTTGAACCACACTCGAAATGAAATCGTTGGATCAGACGGCACAGGTAGTTCCACGGTTTCGATTCCACGTCTCGTCTTACAGGATACTATCATCATTATGCAAAGCAGCAAAATAAAAGCAGTATATAAACTTTTCGAGATCATTTCTACCTCCCCTTTAATACTACCACAGTTCTTTTTTCTTTCCTTAAAAATTTATTTGCAGCCTTCCAGACATCTTCGGGTGAGACCTTTTCAATAGTACTGTAGAGCATATCCACACCATCTATGTCTCCTGTCATGGCAATCATCTGAGCAAGGTTCCCTGCAACATTATCGGGTGTATTCAGATCCATGAGAAAGCTGTACTTCATATTGCTCTTCAAATCTTCAAGCTCCTTCTTATCCACCATGTGTTTCTGAAAGTAGCCTATTGCCTTATAGATCTCATTCTCAATGTTACTAATATCGCTCTCCTTCTTTACCATGGTATAGATTGTAAGAAGTGCTGGATCACGACTCGATGAAAAATCGGCTTCTATAAACTGAACCCTCTGTTGATCAAGCACAAGGTTGTTGTAAAGTTTGCTCGTCTCACCAAAGATCAATTCACCCATTATTAAGCATGCAGCCATCTCAATATTCCCTGGATCGAATGAAACAGCCGATTTATATGCAATTGTGAGAATCGGAAGCGTCTTTCCTTTAAATGATACATTTACCCTCCTCTCCCCTCTTTGTTCTGGTTCGACCGGTATAGTTGGTGAAACATACCCCTTCTTCCAGCCTCCATAATATTTCTGTGCCAGCTCAAACACACGGGAAGGCTTAACATCACCAGCAACGAGCAAAACAACATTCTCGGGTCGATAATACCTTTTAAAGAAAGATTTACTGTATTCATACATCGTCGGCATTGCTTCAATGTCTTTTCTGAAACCTATAGTCGTATGTTTGTAAGTATGTTTATCAAATGCCGTATCCATGAGTTTTTCAAAGAGTACTGAAAAAGGATTCGAGAGCCCTTTGAGATATTCCCCATAAACAGCTCCTGCCTCGGTCTTGAACGCCTGCTCTGAATATGAGAGATTCTGAAATCTATCGCTCTCCAGTTCCATGACCCTCTCCAGATCCTCTTTGGCAAAATTCAAATGGAAACATGTGAGATCATTTGATGTATATGCGTTTGCATTGGCACCCATTGTGGTTATCAATGAATCATAGACAGCACCCGGATACTTTTCCGTCCCTCTAAACATCATGTGTTCAAAAAAATGAGCAAATCCTGAATGACCCGGCTCATACTCATCTCTACTCCCTGTGCGAACTATTGTATAGTATGCTACTATTCCCTCGCTCTCCATTGGAATCACTATTATTTTAAACCCATTATCCAGCACCTTTTTATGATACTCGTAGGGAAATATTTCCCCTCCATATAGCGCCGCTGTTGTCGAAATTACAAGGCAAAGTACAAAAATAAAAACACAGGCCAATGAAAATAGTTTCACTGCCATGTTGATCCTCCTCAATTTAGTTTATATTTTAATAACGAAATAATATACCAAATGGTTTCTTATAAAGCAAGTAGGGATAGTAGATTTGAAAGATTCCTATTTTTCAAGGTTCAGCAAGAGGCTGGTTATTGTATTCAGCACAGCCTGAAATCATATGCCGCACGTTAAGATTCTATATAATTTACACTGTTAGGGACACTCAATGTAAGAGGTATTGCAACAATAGTAAAAAAAATCATAGTTTATTTCTTTTTACGTTTTATAAACTTTTCAACAACGATAATTGATTTTTCAAAAAAATCGTCTGACACTTTTTCAATATATTTATATAACTGTTTCTTAAGATTTGGATCAGTATCTCCAATTAATACTAAAATAACTTGACCTCGCCAGTCACCATATTCTGTAAGTTGACCTATTAATCGCTGATATTTAGATGTAGTGTTCAAATTGTTTTTTAACTCAATTATTACTTTATCACCAACAACCAAGTCAGCATGAATTCGTCCTTTTGCATATTGCTTAGTTATTTGGATATCATCAAGTCGCCGGTGGAGAAAATCGTATAATGATTTCTCATAATCTTTTTCAGTCATGCAATTTCCAGGTTTCCAATCCTTAATAATATCCTTTATCATATCTCCCGCGTCGAAAAAATTAAATTTAAGTTTTTCTAAAAACCCCATATTATTTTTCCTTTAAATAAACTTAATTTTATAATAACTCCAAAATTCATCTTTTAACATGTAAAATTTGCTAAAATATTTTCTTGTAAAGTATAAATAACCTTAGAAATAATATTTTAGAGTATCTCGGAAATTTTTTTATTCAAAGATGACTTCAATCTGACCAAGATTATAGGTTTGTCCATTAATAGTACCAATTATTGGATATTTACCACTTTTGGGTTCATAAATCAAAACTTCACCAATTAATTCTTCTTTTGATATATCGTGGTCATAGACTCTTAATACAATAACCTCGCCAGCATAATTAGAAACTTCAAAACGCTCATTAAATTCTGGGGAATTATTATCCTGAATTTTTTCTGTACGTCCTATAAGTCTATTTCCAATTGATACTTGTATCCAAGCATCAGTATCACTCATCAAATCCATTTTATGAATACCAATTGCCTTTTTAATGATAAGTGTAAAACCTGAAGGTTCCTTGACAGAAAGTAATAGTTCAACCATAGGTTCTATTAATACATTGTCAATATCTTCAATTGGAATTTGAGCAGACTTTTTTTGGGATTTTAAAATTTCTCCTGTTTTAACATCGACAAGGTTCATTACCAATGTGAACTCCTTACCAAGTTTTGTTATACTTCCCATTACTATCTGATTTACAGCGAGTAATTTGCCTACTTCAACCGCACTTTCTGTAGCCCCTGTAAGTTGAAAGTTTTGTTCTATTAATATTTTTTGTATTTGTTTCCTTTCAAGAATTTTCGAATTTGAATATTGAACAAATGCATTTTGTACAAATTCCGTTATTGCAGTTGCAGTTTTAGAATCTATACCACCAGCTGCTTCAAACGGTAGTATTGCTATTGTTTTCTTTTGAGCTAAAAGCGGTAATATAAAAAATATCAAATTTAATGTAACTAATTTACTAATACGTATCATTGCAAGTTCCTCCGTATTATTTTTTCATGATACGTTTTTAAAACAATTTCCTATAAGATTAAAAATCAATATTTTTAAATATATAAGTATAAAGAGAATCCATTACTATATACAATCTATTCAATTTTTCTGATAATTTCTAGATTCAAGTTTGAATTCCGTATATTTCATCTTAAATTTTTATTAATCAATATAAATCTAAAAATATATATATAATATGTCAAGAAGTTTTTATTTTTATATAGAAAATGGGCAAGTGACGCCACGTGATCGTAGAAGCTCCCAACTCGCTATGGCAACAGGATTATTAAATGCATAAGACTCTAACGGAAGATCACCTGTAAAGACTGAACCATCATCAAGAAGCAGCGAAACACAATGCTCAGCATGCCCAGGTGTATGGAGTATCTCCCCATCAATCCCCATCTGTTTTAGTATCTGGCGGCTCTGCTCAAATGAGATGATGATATTTCCATCCTGAGTGATCTCAACATATCTGTCTTCTGGTT
>Ga0190360_1000492_pt1 | contig 22169 bp, 17 predicted proteins | sample 48721834_MG_FD_161271 | JGI IMG/M metagenome (GOLD analysis project Ga0190360, IMG submission 161271) | Hydrothermal vent microbial mat bacterial communities from Southern Trench, Guaymas Basin, Mexico - 4872-18-3-4_MG | ecosystem: Environmental > Aquatic > Marine > Hydrothermal vents >... | reverse complement strand
CCTCCGATCAGCTGATGCAGCTCCTGCGCAAGCGACGTTCGATACGAATCTTCAATGCAAAGCGCGCCGTGAGGCGTCAGACCATTGAGAGGATGCTTGAGGCGGCCCGCTACTCGCCGACGGGCTCGAATGCTCAAAGTCTAGTGCATGCCATTGTAATGGACAGGCAGGTGATGGAGGAAATCCGAGATTGCTGTATCCAAGAAATTCGCAAGATTGTGGACCACTCTGGTGGGAGCGAGGGTGCTGAGCAGGAGGGGCTCGGTCATTATAGGACAATCCTGCGGGCATATGATCGAGGCGTCGATCTCTTGTTCTTCAATGCCCCGGGCCTCATTGTCACTCATGCGCCCAAGAAGCCGGCATCCCCACTGGTGGAGGATGCAGCTTTGGCCTCATTTCATATGATGCTCATGGCAGAAACCTTGGGATTGGGAACCTGCTACATAGGCAATCTGTATCTGGCTGCCAGTCATAATCAGCGCATCCGCTCCCTCCTCAACATCCCTCAGGATCATGATATTTTGATGGCATTTGTTTTTGGCTATCCCGGAGTGCGTTTCCGCCGACTTGTTGATAGGAAACCTCCAAAGGTTAAGTGGTTTCTGCCAACGGATATGACTGCCAGGGATTGAAAGCGAATTAGGGTGGGCAGATCCAATCCTGCATGCTCTCCCCTTGGCTGGCGCAAAGGGAAGTTCCTCATCCCCATGCTGCGGTCATCGTGCCTGCACATCTAACCTCCGCATGCGCACGTAAGGTTCCAAGCATTGGTGAAGGCAGACAGGCTGCCATCCACCGTCGCGCAGAGGAGGTGGATGCGTCAAGTTTAGAGACTGCGCTCATTTGGTAGCGATATTCTTACGAGAAGGTAAGTGCACGAGGGTTGCTCGAAAGGCGAGGGAGCGAGTAAGGTGCGCCGATCCATGAAGCCCCTTCTATATAAGATGGCACGCCACAAAATGCATTTTGTCGATCTTAGTCATTTGAGGGTATTTGACGAAGCAGAGATCTTTGGCATATGGGCAGCGCGGATGAAAGTAGCAACCTGAAGGTGGATTGCTGGCATCCGGGATCTCTCCTTCGATGCGGATGCGATCCTTTCGAGAATCCGCTTTCAGAGAGGGAGTTGCAGAGACCAAGGCCTTCGTGTAGGGATGCAAAGGATTCTCAAACAAACTTTTTACATCAGCAATCTCAACGATCCGCCCCAAGTACATCACGGCGATCTGGTCACTGATGTGATTCACCAACGAGAGATTGTGTGAAACGAATAGATAGGTCAATTTCATCTCCCGCTGGAGGTTCTGTAATAGGGTTATGATCTGAGCCTGTACTGAGACGTCTAGTGCGCTTGTGGGCTCGTCCAGGCAAATGAACTTGGGATTGGATGACAGCGCTCGAGCAATCGCGATCCGCTGAAGCTGGCCGCCAGAGAATTCATGTGGATAACGATAGAGGTGATCGCGCTCAAGCCCTACTTGCTCCAGAAGATCTAAGATACGATCGTGGATCTCGCCATGACTCATTTTCGTGTGGGTTCTGAGCGGCTCGCTGACAATCGCCAGCACACTGAGGCGCGGATTGAGGGAATTAAAGGGGTTTTGGAAGACCATTTGGAGGTCTCGGCGCTTGATGCGAAGCTCGCTGGATGGAAGTTTAACCAGGTCTACGCCATCGAAAGCTACCCTGCCAGCGGTTGGGCGGATCATTTGGAGAATGCATCGGAGAAGGGTAGTCTTCCCACACCCTGATTCGCCCACTATGCCGAAAGTCGTTTCCGGATAAATCTTGAAAGAGACATCTCTCAGGGCATGAACGATCCTTCTCGAACGACGAAAAATGCTATCCCGGGCAGCAAACTCCTTCGATAGATGGTCAATTTCCAGGAGCGGGTTGCCATTTTCAGGCATGGATGCCTGGACCTCAGATAGGGTTGCCCTCTCCGAATTCTCCTCGCCGCTCAATTCTGCAACTCCCCATAAATGTGACATGCGACGTAGTGATTCCCGCCAGTTCGATTGAAGGAAGGAAATGTCTCCTTGCACTTAGCGGTTGCATGAGGGCATCGCGGGTGAAAATCACATCCTGAAACCAGCTCAAAGCTGCTTGGGACCCGTCCGGGGATCGCTTCCAGGGGCTGCTCTCGAGAACCAATTCCTGGGCTACATCTCAGCAGAGCTTGTGTATAGGGGTGTTTTGGGTGGTAAAGCACGCTCTTGACATCACCGCTCTCAACCAGCCGTCCGGCATAGAGAACTGCTACTTTCTCGCAGGCTTCCGCTACGACAGCAAGATCATGCGTGACCATGATAATTGTAAGATGCCGCTCCTCCCTCAGCTTCTGCAATAGCTCCAAGATGCGGGCCTGGATCGTCACATCAAGGTCGGTGGTGGGCTCATCAGCGATAAGAAGATCGGGCGCGCAGGATAAAGCCATTGCGATTGCGGCTCGCTGCTTCATCCCCCCGCTGAGCTCATGAGGGTAGGCTTTCATGATGCGTTGTGGGTTCGGCAGCTCTACCACACGGAGCATTTCGAGAGCCCTGTCAATGCTCTCTGCCTTCGTCAAGGTGTGGTGTTGTCTGATAATCATGATCAATTGCTGGCCGATCGTAAACAGAGGATTCAGGTAGGCGGAAGGATCCTGGGAAATCATGGAAATCCGCTTGCCACGGATCTTCATCATTTCATTTTCCGGTTTCTGCAGGAGGTCCTCTCCCCGGAAAAAGATCTTGCCCGCGCTGATGACTCCGCCCGGAGGGATAAGCCTGAGAATTGAAAAACAAGTCATTGATTTTCCACAGCCAGTTTCCCCTACCAGACCTAAGAAATCATTTTCATGGATATCCAGGTTAATGCCTTTCAGGACATATGCTGTGCCGGCATATGTCTTGAAGTGCAAGTGCAAATCCCGAATAGAAACGAGCGGAGCGCCTATCCCTGCCTCCTTGATTGGGGATCCACAATATCTCTAAGGCCGTCGCCAAGAAGATTGAAGCATAGTGCCACAATCAGCAGAACCATTCCAGGGTACATGGCAAACCATGGGGCCTCGGAGAAGTATATGCGCGCTGAGGTAAGCATATTGCCCCAATCCGCCTTTGGCGGTTGGATTCCGAGCCCTATGAAGCTAAGTGCTGATCCCATAAGAACTGCCGCGCCCATATCCATTGTCGCCTGGATGATCACGACCGAGATAATATTTGGCAATATATGCCGGAGGATTATGGTGATGCTGTGCACGCCGATCGTTCTCGCTGCTTCCACGAACGCGCTCTCTCTGACAGAAACGGCCTGAGCGCGCACGAGGCGTGTGTATTGGGGCCACCATGTGAGAGCTATCGCGATCATCGCATTTGTGAAACTGGGGCCGAGTGCAGCGCTTATGGCGATGGCCAGCAGCAGCGCAGGGAAAGAGAGGAAGAGGTCAGTGAGCCGCATGATCAACTGACCGATCCAACCACCGTAATATCCAGCAACCATTCCCAGCGGGGTGCCTATAAGCGCTGCAATCAGAACGACCAGGATGCCGAGGCTCAGGGATGCCCGTCCGCCGTAGAGAATGCGCGCCAGGAGATCGCGACCGAGTTCATCGGTGCCCAGGATATGAGCCTTGCTGGGCGCTTGGAGACGTTCGCCGAGATTTGGCAGGCCCTCTCCTTGCTCAGGATAGCGCGTCAGTTGAGGGGCGAAAGCGCAGGCAATGGCAATGAGCAAGATGATTGCGAGAGCCAGAAGAGAAAGGTAATCCCTCCTGAATACTCTCCACATTAGATGTGCTTCCCGAAATCTGCCTCTCATGTTCTATATGAAGTGCGCTTCCTAGATGAGTGGAAAGACATTGGCTGTGTGTCTAGCTACTCGACGGCAATTCTCGGATCGATGAGCATCTGGATTAGGTCGAGGATCAAATTAACAATGACATAGAAGATGGATACGACGAGCGTAACGGAGACAATGACCGGGAAATCGAAGTTAAGCACGGCTCGGGTGAGATAATTGCCCAGTCCTGGCCATTGGAAAATAACCTCGACGAGAAGGGCTCCTGTAATCGACCATACGAAGGAAAGACCCAAGACAATAAGGGTCGGCACGATGGCATTCTTGAGTGCCAATCTGTAATAGATGAGCCGGGGATTGAGCCCGAAAGCCCAAGCCATGGTTATGTATTTCTGCTCCAAAACCTCTATCAGCGTAGCGCGTGTTAATCTGATGGCAATTCCGATGCTTCCACTTGCCAACACTAATCCTGGCAAGATCAAGTGGACTAGTGCATCTTTGAAAGCCTGCCAGTTCCCAGTGAGGGGGGCGTCGATCAAATAGAAGCCGGTGATAGATTGAATTGGAATGAACAGGCTGACATCTTGGCTGACTCTTCCCCCCAAGGGGAAGAGATGCAGCCTCTCGACAAGCAAGAGTTGAAGAATGAGTGCAAGCCAGAAGACGGGAGTCGAGGCATTAAATACAGCGAAGAAACGGATAATATGATCAATTATGTGATTTCGATGTATGGATGAAATAACACCCAGGGGGATACCCACAAGTGCCGCGATAGCCATGCTGAAGAGTACCAGCTCCAAAGTGGCGGGCAGGAAGACACGAACATCGTTGATAATCGGTTGGCGGGATTTCAACGAGATGCCGAAATCGCCGCGCATCACCTGCTTCAAGTAAATTAGATACTGCTGGTACAGAGGCTTGTCGAGACCCAATTCTGTAGTCGTGATTTCGATCTGCTCTGGTGTGGCCCGTGGGCCCAACCACAGGCGTGCGGGATTTGAAGGAACCAATCGGGCAATAACGAACGTGAGAATCGTTACCCCGAGAACCACAAGAAAGGCCAATGTGAGCCGCCGGATGAAATATTCGGACCTGTGCATGACTATCTCTCTTGCGTTGCTCCGGCTCATTGAGGATGGGGATTGCCATCATGGGCAATCCCCATCCCATGAAAGCGGATGTCCTCCTGCTACTCTTGGCCTGTAGTGGTCAGATCATGGAAGAAAACCACATTGGGATAGGCGGGGTTGTCCACAAAGCCTTGGATATCTGAGCTGTATACCCAAATTTGCGGCACGTTGGCCACCCATACGGCGGGGCTTTCTTCAACCATGATCTCCTGCGCGGCGATAAACTTTTCGGCCGCGGCCTCTCGGTCTGTGGCACTCAGCCCAAATCCCTCATCGATCAGTGCATCGAAATCAGGGTTGCACCAGCGAGAGAAGTTGGTCCAAGCATCCGCCTCGCAGGAGTAATCATAGTAGAGCACATCGTAAGGATTTACGTAGGTCAGATACCAGACCATGGGGCTAATATCTTGGGCGCTTGAAGGATCGGAGTCCAGACGCTCGACCATTGCCTCATAGGTCATCGCTTGCGGGATGGCCTCGATGCCCAGCTCCTTGAGCGGGAAGGTCCACAATTCGACTGCCCACTCCTCGGCAGCGAAATCGGACATGTATGTAATTTCGAGGTCAAACCCTCCATCAGGGTAACCAGCCTGGGCCAGGAGTTCTTTGGCCTTATCCAGGTTGAACTCATACTGGAAGAGATCCGCCCCATGGCCCCACATCTGCGGAGTGATTACTCCCCGGGGCTGAGTGTAGTAGCCATCGGTTCTCTCGGTGTATTGATCATAGGGGAAGCTATAGGCAAGTGCCTGGCGTACCAACTTGTTGTCCAGCGGTTCCTTTGCAGTGTTTAGATTGAAGGCCATGACTGCAAAAGATGGCCCAATGGAAACTGACAGTCTGCTATTCGATTTGGCCTCATCTAGCTTGTCCGATGGCCAATCGCGGTAGAAATCCGCCGTCCCATTTTCCATCATTTGCTTCGCGGCCACTGAGTCGAGCACTATTTCAAAGACGATTTTGTCAAACTGATTCTCTCTCCAGCCTTTCCAGTAGTCATCGAATCGGGTCATGATTAGCCGCTGTCCCTTTTCGAAGGATTCAATGGTGTAGGGCCCAGTTCCGACGCAGCGTCCCTGATCAAACCATTCCTTCGGGTTATCTAGGACATTGGGGCTGACCATCCCGGCCACAAATGCCGAAGAGGTGATGATGTCAAAGGGTGCAGGAAATGACAGCTTGAACCGGATCGTGTATTCATCCAGGATTTCCATGGACTCGACCGGACCCCATAGCCACGCCGAGGGAGAGGTTTCATCTTGCTTGTAGAATTCCACCGCGGCTTTCACGGCCTGCGCATTAAAATCCGCACCATCCTGGAATTTCACGCCTTCTTGCAGATGGAAAGTCCATTCTGTCCCATCTGCATTCACATCCCAGGACTGCGCCAGGCCGGGGGAGAACTCCCCTGAGGTTGGGTCGTAGTACACAAGGTTCTCGTAGCACATGAGCAGCGCGTTGATCTCACTTGCGAAAGCGAAGCGTGGATCAAGATCTATGAAATCCTGCCACATTATGTACGTTGCCACATTTGGAATCTTCTCTGATTGGGGAGGCTCACCCGCGGGCGAGGGCGAGCACGCGGCAATTCCAACAAGAATCCCGGCAAGAAGGATGATTCTGGGGAATGCTTTGCTCCTCATCTTTCACTCCTTTATATTCATGTATTAGAGCAATTGGCTAGGTCTCCTCCGCTCAAGCTGTTCAATCTGCCTCCTTTCTGCCCCTCCGATCCTTCCGAGTTTTCTCGCAAAGCCCTGTGCGAAAGATTAAGGCTCTGCTTGCAGGCTGAAGTGAACAATGGTCGGCTTATCTTTGGCTGAGCCTTGCGTTCCTCCCATTCCATGCCTTTGGGACACTCGCCGCGGCGGTCTCCGGCGAAGAAAGGCCCGAAAGCCCGATTTCATCCACAGGTTCGGATGAAATTCGCAACCATCCTCAAGAAGTGGACAAAGGCTGCACCAGCATGTGCATGCCAGGCGCGACTGGAGGTCTCTGGTCGCGGCCTGTTCGATGCCAGATTATCGAGGAGGCATGATATGAGGGCCAGAGGGGGCTCCCTGAGTTCATCCGATTGCCTTTTCCTTCGTGCGCATTTCCCCAAGCTCAGCCATGAACAAAACAAGGGCATCAATACCCTTTTGCCAGGTCGGCAGGTGGATATGTTCGTTGGGCGCATGGATATTGTCTGTTGGCAATCCAAATCCAGACAGGATCGAATCCAGACCCAATATTTCCTTCATTAGCACTGCTGCGGCGATTGTGCCTCCGTCTCGGATATATATGGCCTTCCGGTTAAAGGCGTGCTCAAGCGACCGCGCGAAGGCCGCGTACTCTGCGCTTGAACGGTCAGCCAAGTAGGGCTTGATACCTCCGTAATAATGAAGCTGCCAGCGGACAGTTGAAGGCATATTAGAACGCAAGTAAGAAAGCAACTGGGAGTGCACGGCATCGGGCTCTTGGTCCGGCACGAGACGGGTTGTGATTTTCGCGCCAGCTCTTGAGGGAATTATGGCCATTTCCCCAGGTCCATCATAGCCCCCGGCAATGCCGTTGATCTCCAGGGTCGGGCGAGCGACGACACGCTCGAGAGGAGAGTAATCCGGTTCGCCCCAGAGTTCGGGCACGCCTGTGCGTTCGAGGTAGTATCTCGCATCCAGCGGCAAGCTGCTGAGCATCCGACGCTCAGCGTTTTCCAAAGGCCTCACGTCTTGATAGAAGCCGGGGATTTGCACCATCCCTGCGGGATTGATAAGCCCTCCCAGCACGGACGCGAGTGCCTGCACAGGATTATGGACCACTCCTCCGAATACCCCCGAGTGCAGATTGGTGCTTGGGCCTTCCACAACCAATTCGAAGGATGCGATTCCCCGTAGACCATAACATATCGTTGGCAAATCGGGTGCCAAGAAACCAGCATCCAGATTAAGCACGGTTTCAGCCTCGAGTCTATCTGCCAATTCTTTCAGAGCGCCGGCAAGGTGGGGGGATCCGATTTCCTCCTCCCCCTCGATGATGAATTCGATATTCAGGGGGATTTCTCCGGCTGACCGATATGCATGGAGGGCGGCGAGGATTGCGATTATCTGCCCCTTCATGTCAGAGATGCCGCGGCCGAATAATCGGTCCCCGCGCCGCTCGGGCGAGAAGGCATTTGTTTTCCAGCATTTCTCATCTTCGACGGGCTGCACGTCGTAATGTCCATATACAAGAAGAGTGGGGCGGTTCGGTGACGGACATCGCAGCTTTGCAAATACGATAGGATGCCCGTGTGTTGGGAGTATCTCGGCCTCCTGACAACCGAGGTCGAGGAGTTGCCCCCGCAACCACTTGGCGGCCTGCTTCATATATGGAGCAAAGGCTGCGCTGTTGGAGATGGTGGGTAGAGATCCGAGCTCTTGGAGCAGCGATATGTGCCGTTGCGTGTGATCTCTGGCGTGTTTCAAGACAAGGTCCATGATTGAAGCGCAGACTACCGCCGGTGCTAGGAAACGAGATCTTCGATGGGTTTATATTCGATATCGAGGCCAAAATACCGCGGGCCGCACCAAGCGAGAGCTTCCTCTGAGCGGAAGATGCTATTACAGGCTGTTCCCACAACCGCAACCTCTTGGCCCTTCTCGATCTCTGTATTCGTAAGCCCTATGCCTGTGTCCCGATCAAGGACACTCACCAGGTCAGGGCTGCAAACATAGGGTTCACCATTGATCCATGTCGCCTGGTTCTCATTCTTGAAGTAGATCTCCATAACTTTGCCGGCGAATCGTCCCTGGCCTGCGATATGGGTGGTCCCTACCATGAGTCCTTCCATGTCTTCCCATTCCTTGCCTTGAACCACACCCTCAAATAGCAGCCAGCCGCCGGCAGATTCAAGCGCAGCTTTGACCGGATCGTTGTCGTCTTCGGCAGCAAGTCTGATAGACCGGCCGACTTCGAGGCTTCTTGTGAGTGAGTTGGGGATGATTGTCCTCTTTGTCGACCTGCCATCCAAAAGGCTGGCAGCTACGAAGGCACCGCCATATGCCGCGACGCTAAGCATTTTTCCGATGCGTTCCATCATTGCCGAATTGCAGGCTTCCTTCAGAAGGAGAATGTCTCCCCACCAATCTACGATCGCTAGCGGGAAAGGCGCGACGCCCTTAAGGAACAATGTGCTTTGCATTTCTTCGGGGTAGGCCCGGCCGCCGTAATCGCCATCGGCAACGAGCTTGCCGAGCCGGATGCCTGTGGCCAGGGCAGCGACGAGATTGCCTGCTCCAAGCTCGGCAGGTATTATCGCCTGGATTTTCTTCCCGACATATTCCTCCAGCTCGATTACAGCGTGGTCAAGGACCTTGCTTCCCCATTTATATGGAAGGCCCTTCTTCTCTCCCAGGGCCCTGATCTCCTCCTCAGTATCAGGTACATCCTCGGAGATTGAGCCTGTCCCATAGGCAGTGCAAGTTAGGGCACCATCGGGAATGTCATCGATATCTACCCATTGAATGGAGTAGCCTTCGTCGAGCAATTCTCTTAGCAGGCTCAACCCCCATTGCGCGCTCCCTCCGCCGCCAGTGCCAAAGAAAAGGAGGCCGGTAATGAAATCCATGCAATCCTGCTCGTTTGTCAACTCTCGATGTGGCATTTTGGACTCCTAGATCGTTGCAGACTTGCTTGACGCTATTGAGAAAAGCCCTGGTAGGCCCTACTTTGGCTCAACATGATAAGAAGCTCGCTTAGCCTGACGACAGCCTCATTCTGATCCACGATGGGGACGCCGTGCTGCTCGGCCATCGGCCGGACAAGCTCAACGATTCCGACCATGCCGGTGCACCCTGGGACGATCAAATGTGCGCCGTCTTGCTCTATTGCGAGGCGCATGGCCTCGACAAATTGATTGACAAGCGCATTTTTATCAGATCGGAGTTGCTGAACATGTATCTCCACGGCGCGGACCGAAGATACGCGGCTGGCTAGGCCATAACGCCTTATCTGCCTTTCGATCTCGGGGATACTCTGTTCGAGCACGGTGATAATCGAGAATTTATCCGCAAGGATGGAGGCAAGCATCATGGAAGCTATACCTGCCCCAATAATCGGTATGGAGGTGATCTCCTGGGCCGCGCGCAATCCCGGATCCGCCATGCAATCTATTATGACGGCGTCTCTGCCGGCCGCTTCGGCAGCAAGCGCGAGCTGGGCGATTTGGGGAGAGGCTAAGGCGTCGTCATATTCAGACTCGATGGAGATGGGACCTTGAGGAAGATTCGTTGCATCAAGATCCACGCCCGGCTGGCAATAGGCACGATAAATGCCTGCCATTTCCTTGTTCACACCAGGCTCAGAACTGGGCACAATGACTCTAAGCGATGCTTTGAGCGCCAGATGCCCGGGAGCCTCATCCAGAATGATAGGCTTCTTGAAAGAATAGCCGGGAGCATCTAATGAAGGGGGCATCGGATAGGAGCGCTTCGAATGTGAGAGCCTCATTGCTCCCAAGGCTTCTGCCAGCTTAAGCGCCACCTGCGTCGCATCAAGAAACAGTGCGGAGAGCTGGGTCTCGTGGAGGATCTCCTCAATCAATTCGAGAATATCCTGCCGCCCATGCGTGTCTAGCACAATTGCTTGGGCGCCATCTGCCCGGATGGCATTTGAGCAGGCCTTTGCAAAGGCTGAAGCAATCTCCTTGGGATCGTCTGAGGAAGGCTGGCGATCCGCAATCCGTATTGAGGCAACTCTGGATGCCAGGCAATGCTCAGAGATGTTCCTCTGCACCGCAGAGGCTTTGGCCCTCGAGTCTGTGATCACTGCGAAGGTGTCTGCAAGCAGCGCCGCAAAGTGAAAGGCTGCCTGTCCTGTGCCAATTACGGGAATATCAGAAATCTGTCTGGCGGCGCTTAACCCCGGATCGCGAAGGCTATCAATGAGGATGGAATCCATCTCCTCGGATTGGAGTGCCTTTACGATTTCCAGCAGTTCGGGCGCAGCGAGCACGGTTGCATAGTCTGTGTCATCCGCTCCCATCGCTTCGCTCAATCCTATTATCTGAACGAGCGAATCCTGCCCTGCGATGCGAGAACAGGCCACCTTCCTTGCCTGCAGGACACCATGATCTGATGAGGGGACAATTACGGCGACTCTTGGCACGAATTCATCACCTCCACTATGCAACTTGGAGGTCGAGGGGCGTTAGCTTGCGGATCGCATTTGCGAAATCCGCAATAAGCTTGCACACCTCGATTATACATAGATCGATTATACATAGAATCCAGCTCGAGTCAATTCGGCTGCATAAATCTGTCATATGATTGACGAGTTGTCTAAGGAGGCATAAAATACTAAGGTCGGAAAGCCCATTCACAGATTGCTTGCTATGTCTAGGAGGCAGCACCAATGGGCAATTCCTCGTTCTCTGCGAGTGACCAGTCAAGCTTTGCGCCAGGCTTGCGATTGGATCTCAATTTCCTCTCAGCCACCGGAATGTGGAATGGATTCTCGAGCCCTCTTGGGCTTTTAGATACTTCGAGCGATAAAAGTTCGAGCATCCCGAGGTCGCTGCACTTCAGATCTCCACCCCCATATGGAGTCAGAGCCGCCGGCCATAAAGAAAGGAAGCATTAAGCATGGAATGGATTGATCTCCGCTCGGATACTGTCACGCAGCCGACAAAAGAGATGCGGAAGGCGATGGCAAACGCAGAGGTAGGCGATGACGTCTATGGGGAAGATCCAACAGTTAGGCTCTTGGAGGAAATTTCGGCGGAGAAGCTAGGTAAAGAAGCGGCCATCTTTCTCCCATCGGGAACGATGGGCAACCTGGTTGCCCTATTAACCCATTGCCGCCGTGGAGATGAAGTCATCTTGGGTAATAAGTCCCACATATTCCTTGATGAAGCAGGCGGCATGGCTGTTCTCGGAGGCATACATCCCTATCCGCTTCCCAATCTTCGAGATGGTCGGATAGAAATGGCAGCCATATCAGGTGCCATACGGCCTGATGATGAACATTGCCCGATAAGCCGATTGATTTGCCTGGAGAATACTCATAACTATTGTGGTGGATCTCCAATTCCCCTGGAATACTGCCGTGAAGTCGGGCGATTGGCTCGGGAGAATCATCTTCTACTACATCTAGATGGAGCGCGAATCTTCAACGCCGCCGTCGCGCTCGGCGCGGATCCGAAACAACTTTCAGCCCCCGCGGATTCCATCTCCTTCTGCCTTTCCAAAGGCCTTTGCGCGCCTGCGGGATCGGTGCTTTGCGGACGGGAAGATTTCATTCGTCAGGCGCGCAGAACTCGCAAGTTGCTTGGTGGCGGCATGAGGCAAATCGGGATCCTCGCAGCGGCGGGCATAATAGGGCTTAGAAGCATGACGGCTCGTCTTGAAGAGGACCATGCACGTGCGAGGAGGTTGGCGGATGCTTTGGTAGGTATGCCGGGTGTTAAAATGGACTATTATCCACCTGCGACGAATATGATCTTCTTCCGCCTGACAAACCGCGCGCGCGTTGGCTCTGAGGAACTGGCTCTCGAGTTGAAGAAACGTGGGATACTAATATTCCCTGACGCACGCATCCGATTGGTTACGCATTATTGGGTGGATGATTCGGCCATTGAAAGGATGATCGCAGCCTTCAACGAGATCTTGGTCAAATGAACGGTGCGGTGGGACGGTGGCAGACAAGTTGAGATTGATTGCTTGCCCCGAATGGACTGCCGCAAAACTGCTTCTGGCATTCAGCGCGAGTCTATTGTCTAAGCGGCGATCACATTCATTCGATCTTTCACCGCCTCCAAAACAGCCGTAGGAGAGGGTGGGAGCCAGGCAACCGGCTCACCGTCTACGTAGGCCGCCAGATCGAGTCCCCACGCCTCGACCTGCTGTCGCTCACTTGCATTAAATACCTGGATATCAACCTGCCGTCCGGCTGCGCGCAACTCGCGGCGGATGCGGTCTACCGCCCAGCCGGACCTGGCGCACTGTGGGCAGTGAAAGAGGTCGACCTGGATACGGCCATTGCCCAGTCGCGGCCGGTAACGGATTGGCAGGAACGCCGGCGTTTTCCCCCGATCGAAGGGCATATGCAGCAGGCGCAAACCTCCACGGGCATCGACCATACGGTAGCCCATCCGGAAGAAAAAGCCGACCGGAAGGAATGCATGCCCGGTCTGAGCAATGACGGCCATGCCAGCGAAGCGTACGCGGGCGGCGCGCTCAGCGGCTCTGAGCAGCGCCTCGCCGATTCCCTGTCCCTGGTATTCCGGTGCCACATGCAGACAGGTGATGACGGCCATGTGCCCCCCAGCGATCGGGCGAGGGGCGTGCTCAATGGGCATGAATTCGATGTGCCCAACCGCCCTCGGCCCGATGTAGGCGACGTGGATCTCCAGCCCAAGGTAGGCATGCTGGTAGCGCCACCATTTCTTCTGACGGATGCCGGGCTCCATGCGGCTCTGAACGACCTCGCGGCGCATGGGGCAATCGGCAAGGTAGTCATAGCCGGCGCAGAGCAAGGTCTGATCCATCGGATCGGCATAGATTTTCATGGCCGCCCCCTCTCAAGGCAAAAGGGCCACCCGCGGCCTGGCGCCCCTCTGGGTAGGCGTGCGGTGTGGTCCGTGATGCGAGGCCCTCGCAGGCGCTGGCGTCCACTCCTACTCTCATCTTAGCAGCGCCATCCCGCATGTCAATCTGCGACGTATGAGCGGCAGGGGCTTTCAGGCCGGAGCCTATGGGAACCGAATCCCGTGTATGATGGGATTGAAATCGCCTTTTCGACAGAGGCAGGGACCGTGGCCGGGAGGAATGTGATTCCGGCGCGTCTTCAGAAAGCCGAACCGGAAGGCGTGCGATGTCTGACCTGTGAGCGCCGTTGCCTGCTGCGCCGCGGCCAGGAGGGGTGGTGCCGCACGCGATTCGAATGTCAGGGCACGCTATATAGCCGCATCTATGCCGTAGTCTCATCCCTCTCCGTCAACCCTATTGAGAAGAAGCCGCTCTTCCATTTTTTCCCCGGTAGCCGCGCGCTGACGGTGGGTAGCTGGAGCTGCAACTTCGACTGCCCCTGGTGCCAGAATTGGAACATCAGCAAACAGCCTTCACCCGCGAATCCTGACACGTGCTCGGCCAAGGAGTTCGTGGCCCTGGCAGTAGCGCGCGGCTGCCAGGGGACCTCCATCAGCTTCAATGAGCCCACACTCTCGCTGGAGTGGTCACTGGAGGTCTTCAGCGAGGCTCGCGTGCGGGGGCTCTATAACACCTTCGTAACCAATGGGTATATGACCTCACAGGCGTTGGGTCTGCTGATCGAAGCGGGCCTAGATGCGATGAATGTTGATCTCAAGGGAGACCAGGAGGTGGTCTCACGCTACTGCGGTGGCGTGGATGTGGAACACGTATGGCGCCGTTGTGAGCAGGCGCTCCGGTCTGGGCTGCACCTTGAGCTAACGACGCTCGTTGTTCCCGGTGTGAACGATAAGGAGTCTGTACTGCGGCGAATCGCGGCCGGGATCCGTGACCGGCTAGGACGGGGCATTCCCTGGCATCTAACCCGCTATCAGCCGGCCTACAGGTTTCGAAGGCCTGCAACTCCTCTTGTGGTGCTTGAACGCGCCTTGAGCTGGGCGCGGGAAGAGGGGCTTCAATTTGTCTATTTGGGCAACGTGCCCGGGCATCCCGCTGAAAATACGCGCTGCCCGGCGTGCGGCGTGATACTTGTCCGCCGATGGGGTTTCCAGGTGGTCGAGAACAGGCTCCGATCAGAGAGATGCCCGGATTGTGGCGCGGAAATACCGGGAGTTGGGTGGGGGTGGCGCGGATGAGCGCAGTACTGCGAAGCCTGCGCACACACCGCCGGTCGGCGCGAGTTCCATGGGAAATGTATGCAGGTTTCCTGCTCATGGGGTTTAGCTTCACCCTCACGCAGGCGTTTATGATTCGCGAGTTGCTTGCTTCCTTCTTCGGGAATGAACTGTCGTTGGCCTTCATTTTGGGCAATTGGCTTCTGCTGGAGGCGGCAGGAAGCGCGTGCCTCGGCCGCTGGCTTTCCGGCCGGGTGGAGGGCCTGAGCGGCTATGCGGGGTTGCAGATGGCGTTTGCAGCCTTGCTGCCGGTCTGCCTGATCGCCGCGTATGCGAGCCGCTGGATCGCGGGGGCGCTACCCGGAGTGGGCGTTGGCTGGATCCCTACCTTCTATACCTCGCTGCTGGTGTTGGCCCCGCTTGGCCTGGTGGACGGCGCTATGTTCACCATGGGATGCCAGGCACTGGTGGCTTGGAAAGTGGACGTGGTGCCCTCCTCGGCTCGGGTCTACTCGCTGGAGGCAATCGGGTCGATCGTCGGCGGGCTGATCTTCACCTTCGTGCTCATCCCGTACCTGCGCACGGCTCAGGTCACTTTGATGCTGGCGGCTCTGAATCTGATATCAGCCTCAAGCCTACTCCGGCGGGCCCGGATGGCGAGCGGCAAAAGAAGGGCGATATCCTTGTGGCCCATTGTCGGTGCCTGTGGCTTGGCGATGATGGCGCTCACCACACTTCCGCCCGCAAATGCACTCCACCGCCTCGGCATCCAGCTTCAATGGCAAGGTCTCGAGCCTCTGGAGACACGACGCTCCCCTTATGGAGACCTTGCGGTGCTCCGCCGAGGGGAGCAACTGACCTTCTTTATGGACGGGCTCCCCATGATCACGGCTCCAGTGCCTGACATTCTGCTGAGCGAAGAGCTGGTTCACCTTCCGTTGCTCTTCCACCCTACACCTCGGACTGCGCTCATCATCGGTGGAGGCGTGGGCGGCGTGCTGCAGGAGCTCGAGAAATATCCCTTGGAGCGCATTGATTATGCCGAATTGGATCCGGTCCTGATAGATATGGTGCGGGAATATCCATCGGTTCTGACGGGCTCTGAGATGGCCGATCGACGACTGAGGGTTTCAACTGTCGATGGCCGGCTCCTCATGCGGAGCATGCTTGCAGGAAAGGCAGACCGCCCGCAGCGAGGATACGATCTCATCTTGGTCAATATGGCCTTGCCCACCACGCTGCAGCAAAACCGCTACTACACGCGCGAGTTCCTCCAGATGGCCATGGCTTTGCTCGCGCCCGATGGATTGGTGGCTATGACAACACCAGGATCCCTCAGCTACCTGGGCCCTGAGCTGAGCCGCCTCAATGCCACCCTCCTGGTCACATTACGGGAGCTCTTTCCGGCCGTCCGCGTTGTGCCGGATGAAACCACCATTTGGATCGCCTTTCGATCGGCGAAGAGCGCGAACTTGAGCCCGGAGGCGCTCCTGGCCCGCTGGTCGGCGCGTGGGATGAAAACCCATGCCCTCAGCGAGGCCTACCTCGCCTACAAGCTCTCCCTGGGGCATGAAGCGTGGTTACTATCTCAACTGAAACCGCTGGAGGGGCACGGATTGCTCGGTGGAAACAGCGACGTGCGTCCGCTCGCTATGCGCTGGGCACTGGCCTATTGGGATGCTGTCTACTCACCACCTGGTTCCGCGTTCCGTAACATGCTTTGGGGCGATGGGCCCGAGGCCTGGGCCATGCCGGTGCTCTTAGCGGGCGGTTTCATGGCCTGGTGCGCGGCTGGATGGCTACGGGGTGAGCGGTGGAGCATACCGCTCGCCATCACCGCCACCGGCATGGCCGGCATGTTGGCAGATCTGATGGTGCTTTTCGCCTTCCAAATTGCCTATGGCCACCTCTTTCAATGGGTAGCCCTAATCCTGGCGGCATTCATGGGCGGCTTGTCCGCCGGGAGCCTGCTTGCCCCACGCTGGCTCGCGGGAAGAGCGCGGGTCAGAAGGCGCTTTCTGCTTCTTGAAGGGCTGATGGTGGGCTACTGGGTCGTATTTGCGCTGCTGTTCTTGGCGCTGCACCATCAAGGCGCCATCTTCGTTCCGTCCTGGGCGATCAAGCTCGCCCTGATGGCTCTGAACGTCGCCGCAGGGTTCATTGTGGGCGCGCAATTCCCTTTGGCGAACGCATTATGGGCCGGCGAGCCCGGTGGTGGCGCGGCAGGAGCCCTGTATGGATTGGATCTACTGGGTGCCTATCTCGGCGCCACGCTTCTGGGAGCGCTTCTCCTTCCACGCATCGGCTTGTTGGCCATGGCCGTCCTCATGGGGTGTCTGAAGCTGTGCACCATGTTGGTGGTGGGGCGGCCCTGTGCGTCCTAGCTCCAGATACCGGGAATCCGCTCACCACAATCCGGGCAGCGGCCCTGGCGCAAATGGTTCTCGAGCACCACGAAATGCACGCGGTCGATGAGCACGCGTCCGCATGTAGGGCAAAATGTGCTATTGCGCACATGCCCGGGAAGATTGCCGATATAGACATATTGGAGCCCGGCCTCATCCGCGGCCGCCGCGGCGGCCTCAAGCGTCTCGATGGGCGTGGGCGGCAACCGTTTCAATTTATAGGCCGGGAAAAAACGGTTGAGATGCAGGGGGACCCGCTCGCCCACGGTCTGCACGATCCAATCACACATCCGGCGGGTTTGCTCCAAGTCATCGTTCTTGGTGGGGATGATTAGGTGGACGATTTCGAGGTGCACGCTGGCTTCAGCAATCGTCCGGAGTGTTCGCAAGACGGGCGCGAGCTCGGAGGAGCACACCCGCTCATAAAACTCGGGTGTGAACGCCTTGAGATCGACCACGATGGCGTCCATGTGCTCGAGCAGCGCCAGCAAGGGCTTGGGGTTCATGGTCCCGTTGGTATGGAATAGCGCACGCAGGCCGGCCTGTTTGGCCAGCCGGGCGGTGTCGTACATCTGCTCGTAGAAGACTGTAGGTTCGTTGTACGTGAAGGAGACGGCCTGGCAACCGGCCTCCAGCGCCATGGCGACGACCTCCTCCGGCATGGCATCCAGATTCTGGACCTCCCACAGCGTCCGCTGAGACATCTCCCAATTCTGGCAAAACTGGCAGCGCTGATTGCAACTGGCCGTACCGGTGCAGAAGATCTGACTGCCCGGGAGCATGTGGAATACAGGCTCTTTCTCGATGGGGTCGGGATGCAGAGCCAAAGGGCGCCCATAAATGAGCGAGTAATATCGTCCGCCCACGTTTTTCTTATTCTTGCAAAAGCCCAATTTCCCATCGGGGACGATGCAAGTCCGGAAACATATCTGGCATTGAACGCGCCCATCGTCGAGTGTGCGATAGAACATGGCTTCGTGCAGAGGGCGGGGCGTAGGAGAGGGGATGCGCCGCAGTGTGGGAGAGGGTGCGGCAGATTGAATCTCAAGCTCGGCGCGATTTCGGCCGCATCCCGCGGCTAGCGTGGCCATTCCCGCACCCAACCACGCGAGCGAGCATTTCATAAAGTCCCGCCGGCCGGCAGGATTGGGAGCAGATCGCATATTCTCAATCGACATTTTTGCGCGCGCTCTTGCCGCATTAAGCGTATAGGAAATCGAAGCCAGGTTCAATGGCAGGACGGACGCCGGCGCCATCGCCGTCGGAATCTTCAGCGAGGGTGCCCTACCGGGATGAGATAGAGAGGAGAGTACCCATCAGGAAGACCGAGTAGATCGACGACCTGGTTATCGTAGAAAGCCCCGATCGGGACCGCCCCAAGCCCAAGCGCTGTGGCCTGAAGCAGCAGGTTTTGTGCCGCGTGCCCGGCCTCGAGGTAGACGTAGCGTGGGGATCGCTCTGGCCCATACTTGGCCTCCGTCCGCGGGATGACGCCCACGATGATGAAGATAGCCGGCGCCTCGCGCAGAGCCTGTTGACCCAGTCCGGCGTGGAATAGTTCAAGACGCCTATCCGCATCCTGCAACGGCTGGAGACTGTGGTCCTCCGGCCGGTAGTGGTAGAGCCCCTGATCGGTGGCGAGGTAGATCTCAAGTGGATAGAGCGCGCCAGCGGAAGGTGCTGTGCGGTAGCCGCGGGGATCCGTGACACCCTGAGCCGCCCACAGCAGCTGTCCAATTTCTGCGAGGGACAACCCCTGCTGGGTGAAGTTGCGGATCGACCGGCGCAGGCATAGAGCCGCTTCGAGCGAGACATCTCCATCCATCCGCGGCGACGGGAGCGGGATGGAGGGGGAGGCTTCAGCGGAGGGCCAATTGCCAGGTGTCGGCCTTGGACCGCATGCAACCAGCATGGCCATCGCGAGCAATGTCAGCCGTGTGCGCATCTTGCACTACCCTCGTCCTTTGGATCCATTATAGATGGGGAGATGGGGATGGCGCGCGAATATCCCTCTGGGCGCCCACAGGACCATAGAAGGGGCGGGGCGATGAGAGGCGAGCGGCCGGCTAGGATGGATGCCAGAATGCGGAGCGTGATGGCATTCAGGAGCGCGTAGCGAGGGTGGGCCTCGGGCATGGATCTAGTATAGATGGGATCAAGCGGACCGATAGGTCTGGGGCTGCCGATCGCACCCTCGGAGGGGGGCCTCTCAGGGCCGAGCGGTATCCGTGGCCGTGTCTTCCGGCTTCGCAGGGCGCAGATGGCGCAGGATCGCCGCTAGATGGTTCGGTCGGGTGGCGAGCGCCAGCACCTGGCGATACGGCTGCGCGCCGGAGACGGCGCCGCGCAGCGCCTCCCGGAGGCCTTCCGACTCCTTCGCAGCTCGCAGGATCGCCTCCATCCAGTGGTGGCGAGAGAGCAGGATCGTCAGCCGGCGCACCAGCCGGCCATAAGGCAAATCTTTAAGCAGGTCCTTGTTGGCCTGGCGGTATGCGTGGCCGAAGGCTGCTTCGGTGGCTCCATAGCGCCAGATCGCCTCGGCGGCGCGAATGCCCGTGAGAATGGCCGTCGTGACGCCCTTTCCTTTGAAGGATCGCACCAACCCCGCCGCATCCCCGATGATGATATAGCGCTCGCCATAATATCCAGCCGCCCGCGCCCGCGGGAAGCGGCCTTTGAAGGCTCGCAGGTCATTCGGATCATGACTCCCGGCCTGATCAAGGTTGGGTAGATGGCGCCAGACTTCGGAGCTGCGAAGGAAGCCATTGAGTGCGGGGGCGTCCACATGCAGGCCGGCGATGTTGATCGTGAGATGATTTCCCTTGGGCGTGATGCCGCCGAATTCGATTTTGGGGTCGGCCGGCAGGAAGGCGTGAATACGTGATCCAAAGGCGGCCATCTCCTGTTCGCCAGGATGGTATTTGGTGACCACCGATTCGAGCGCCTTGGGAGGGCGATAGGGGGTGCTGCGCGCGAAGATGGCAGCGCAGCCTTCGTCGAGGCCGAAGGCGCCCACCACTACATCTCCCTCCACGGGCTCTGCGTCGGTATAGAGCAAAACCCGGTCGGTGTGGCGTTCCACATCAACGGCGCGAGCCCGGATCACGCGGATACCACGCGCCTGGACCTGCCCCAGCATATAGGCGTCGAATTGAACTCTGCGCAATGCGATGGATGGGTTCGGATCCTCGAGCAGGATCTGCTCCCGGCCTGCGTGCAGCACATAGCCGTCGATTTCGGCGCGGCCAAGATGGTGAGGGAAGGGGACCTCGAGTGCCTCCTCGAGCAAGGAAGGGAGCGGAGGCGAGAGAACGCCCACGCACTGGTTGTAGTGGCTCTCGGTTTCGAACCGCTTCGCCTCCAGGAGGGTCACGTCGACGTTATGGTTGCCTTGCCTGGCCAAAGCATTTAACCGCAGCGCGCAGGATGTGCCGGCGGGCCCACCGCCGATGATGATCACTCGGAGATTGGAGGCGCCTGAAGCTGTCATTTGCCTTACCCGCGCCGCTGCCTGTAGCCCTGTCCGAGCGCCCACAGTGCCCGCGGATGGAAGATCAACCGGGCGAGCTGCTCATAGGGCTCGTCGCCTGTGAACATACCCCAAAGGACGCGTCCATGGTACCGCTCTTGCGCCGGCCAGGATTCCTCCAAACGGATGGCCTCGGCCCAGGCCTCCAGTAGCGCAGGGAAACGGAGTGTAAGCGACCACAATCCGAAAAGCCAGCGCCCATAGCGATTATCGCGTCGGATCGCCCGGCACACGCGAGCATAACCGTGGCGGAAGGCGCTATCGGAGACGCCAAGCTCAATTGCGGCCGACATGGCGGCCTGAGCGGTGTGGAAGGCCGAGCCGATGCCGTCCTTGTAAAGCCGGGTGACGCTGGCGTCCCCCACGGCCACCCAGCGGTCGCCGTATGCCCGCGGAGCCGCGCCTACAGCGACTTTCGGCCGGCATCCACATAGGCTCTCGAAACGCGGGCCGGCGTTCCCGCCAAGCGAGTGCGCTTGCATGAAGCGTCCCACGGCATCGTCTTCCAGGCGGCGGCCGAGCAGCGAGATATTCAAGTAGCGGCCTTTGGGGATCAAGGCGCCGAAGATCAGGCCGGGCGGATCCTGGAAATAGGTCTGAACCTGGTCCGCCGGCCAATCGGATGGTCGCAGCACTTCATCCTGGGCCATCACCTCGCTTTTCGGAGTCTGGTACCCAAAGCAGGGATCGAGAGGCGCCCGACTATTGATGCCGGTTGCTAGCACGACCAGGTCGGCCCGGAAGGAACCTTGGGGAGTTTCCACGGTGGGTTTGCTCCCTGGCAGAACCCGGCGGACGAGGGCCCGAATATGGGAGGCCCCGCGCGAACTGGCCTGGGAGAGCAGGAAGGCATCGAAGCTCGCGGCGGGAGGGGCCTCTGCGGCGCGCGGTCCGCCGCCCCGGTAGACGCTGATGATACGCCGGGTGGGGTTGGGCTGATGAATCGGCAGGACCCCGCCCGGGAGGTGGACTGCGTAGGAATGGATATTGGCCTGGATCACTTGGTCAGGGAGCTGGATTCCGAGGCTATCCAACCCTTGAAGCAGCGAGGCGGAAAGAATGCCAGCGCAGCGGTTGCAGCCGCTCGGCCCGGGCTTGGAGAAGTCCCGAGGCTCGAAGATGAGCACCTCGAGATCCAGGTTTCGCTGGCGCGCAAGGCTCAGCAGGTGAAGGGCGGCGAAGCTCCCTGCCGGCCCTCCCCCCACGATACACACACGGCTGCCATTAGACAGATGGAAGTGCACCCGAAATCTCCAATTACAATCCTATACCGGAATGGGTAGGCGAAGCAAACGCCGTTACCTACACGGCCCAGATCCTTGCCCCGTAGCATGTTGAGGGGCTGCCCGGAACTCCTGCCGGGCAGCCCCTTGCTCTCATCTCCAGGGCTCGCTATGACCCGAGCCGCTAGTGGCTGCGTCGGCGCCTGCGCCGCGCTGAGTAGACCCAGCATGCAGCCATCGCGCCCGCACCGAATGCAAAGCTCGCCAGCATCTGGATGGTCAGAACGCCCTGTTCGTTGCGGCCTTGTGCTTCGATCT
>Ga0190360_1000490_pt1 | contig 22185 bp, 25 predicted proteins | sample 48721834_MG_FD_161271 | JGI IMG/M metagenome (GOLD analysis project Ga0190360, IMG submission 161271) | Hydrothermal vent microbial mat bacterial communities from Southern Trench, Guaymas Basin, Mexico - 4872-18-3-4_MG | ecosystem: Environmental > Aquatic > Marine > Hydrothermal vents >... | reverse complement strand
ATTTTCAAAAATATTATTAAAGTAATTAATGGATATAAAATCTAATCTAAAAACGGAGTAAAGTGTCTTGAGCGTCTCATTTAATAAACTCCTATGGCCGATATACATTCTTGGAGGATTCCAAAGCCTGGCATATTCCAGCTTTTTCATCCTAATAGTCCCTCTTTCTTCAGTTATTTGGCCCAATGAACCCTTCCATGCTTTTGAAATGAGTTTAATCATAACAATAATGTTGTGGACTTCTTCAATATCTGGAATTGTTTTCGGGAGATTAATAGATAAGCATTCTAGAAAAAGAATCTTAGTTTTAATCTCTTTCTTTAGAGCTGCTTGCTTAATCTTATTAAGCTTTGTTCCTGAAGGTCTTGGTTTTCAGACATGGATTTATTTCTTTATCTTAACCTTAATATTTGCTATATTCGCTGGTGGAAGTTATCCAGCAATAGTATCATTGGCATATGATACCGTTCGAAAAGAAGAACGATCGCAGTTTTTTGGAATCTTTGGTGTTATTAATTCCATTTTCACGCTCTTCGGGTTCTTGATTTCAGGTTATTTAGTACAAGAAAATTTTTGGAGAATTAACTTTCTCATGATCGGATTAGCCATACTTTTAGCAGGATTTAATGTTAATTTTATAATAAAAGAACCCAAAAGAGGAATTCAAAACGAAGAATTAAAGAACGTGCTAAAATATGATTCTGTAGAATACAATTTTAAATTAAATAAAGAAACCTTGAGAAAAACCATTTTTAGTAAAACTAATATTGCAGCTTTTATTGAAGGCGTGTTCACAAATGTCTACATGGGAAGCTTGCAAATTTTAATTTTGCCATACCTCCAGACACCCCCCCATAATTTTTCACCATTTCTAACTGGCATATTTCTTGTCTTATTTGGTTTATCTGGAGGATTATTAGGACAAATTTTACTAGCTAAGTTATCTGATAGGCTATCATCCAAAAATCATAAAAGAAGATTAGATTTCATAATAATTTCACTAATAGGTGGCTCAATAACCTTCACGTTATTGTTTTTCGTTCCATTACCAAATTTAACAGTTAATGAAGGAAAAAATTTCTTGATCTTCATTACATTGCCTTCCACATATTTAATGGGTGTATTATTATTTTCTTCCTTTGCAATTTCTTCTCTATACGGCGTGAACCAACCTCCACTACTCCAAGATATAAATCTACCAGAAGCACAAGGAACCATAACTAGTTGGAATCAGTTCTTAGAGAATATAGGTTATGGAATGGGACCTTTAATTTCAGGAATTTTAATTTCTTTCTTTTCTGAAAATTATCAAGTGATTTCCATAATAATCTCCTTATTTGTAATACCTGGCGTTATCCTTTGGATATGTGCCTACAAATGGTACACTCAAGATAAAAAAACAGTCTCTAAAATTTTAAAAGAAAGATCAAGATTATTAAGTAAAGAGATCAATTAGTAATTTTATTTTTCATTAAAAGTAATTACCATGTTATGATGAGATTTAATTTTATGGAATTTTCAATGAGAATGTTTAAAATATGTTTTTTAAATCAATTTAATGGATGATGAAATATATCTAAAAAACAGAAAATGAAGGAATATCTCTTTTTAAATCTTTTAAAAAAATTTTGTTAAAATTAAGATTTAAATTGGTGTATTAACATTTAATTTTAAAATAAGATATTGTATCACTCTTATTTATCATCAATAGTGTGTTGAATGAAAGACTCCAATTCTTCCAAAGGAATAAACAAATTACCCGAATACAAGTTTAAGTTATGTATATTTGGAGATGGTGGCGTTGGAAAAACCACATTAACGCACAGATATTTAGAAGGCATATTTAAGGAATCTTATAAACTAACAATCGGAATGGATTTTTTTCTTAAAAAATTTGAATATGATGGAAAAAAAATATCCCTACAAATATGGGATTTTGCTGGTGAAACTAAGTTCAGATTCTTGTTAAATGGGGCTGTAGCTGGAGCAAATGGAACAATTTTCATGTTTGACCTCACGCGTTATTTTACCTTCAAGAATTTAAACGAGTGGTTGGATGTTTTTAATAAAGCAAATGATGCGCATGGACAAGAGGTTCCCATCATTCTTGTTGGTTCAAAATTGGATTTGGAGAAGATAAGAACAGTTTCTAAGAATGAAGCATTAAAATTTGCTAAAGAAAATGGTTTTTTGGATTACATTGAGTGTTCATCCAAGACTGGTGAAAATGTGGAGAAAATATTCGAAACAATAACTCGCATCATGTTAAAACGAATTCCTTCTTAAGACTTGTTTTTAAAATGATTTTATAGGAGATTAATAAAGCTTCTCTTGAACAAACCAATTAAGAAGATATTAATTAATAAATTCTCAAAAAAAGTTTTTGGAAAAACATTTAATACAACATTAAATTAAATAAATTATCAATTTGTTTTGAATTTAAAAATGAAAATCCTTTTTCTTAATCATCTATAATAAAATCGTGAAAATAACATGAAATCTATAAATGAGTTGGGAGTACCCATTCCTAGTAAAGTCACTTATATTGTGAGAAATATAAAGCAAGTAACTAAAGAGCAACGTGAGAAGGTTTTAAAGGAAACAGAATATAGCATGTTTGCATTCCCCGCTGATATGTTAATTCTGGACTTTCTATCGGATAGTGGCACGACATCAATGACGGACTTTCAATGGGCAGCTCTTTTCCATGGAGATGAGGCATATGGTAGAAATAAAGGATACTATGTGCTTTTAGATGCTATTAGGGATACTTTTGAGCGGGGAGATAAACCCCGACGGGCAATAAGCTTGATCTTATCTGGTGAAACTAATGTTCAAAAATTAATGGACGAGTTGTATTTGACATCATTTAAAGGAGGATTTGTTAATGGTGGTGTATATCAACTCAAGCGTCCTAATGCTTTTTTAGTGCCACAAGGAAGATGTGCTGAATATTTATTGTTTTCAACCATTTCTAAAGTATTAAAAAAGAAAGACTCAAGAAAAAAATATTATATTCCGAGTAATGGTCATTTTGATACGACAGAAGCTAACATTTATTCAAGCGGTATTCATCCCGTGAACTTGTTTTCAGCTAACTTGTTAGAAGATTTTCCTATCGAAAAAATTCATTCGCATAATCCTTTTAAAGGAAACATGGAATTAAAAAAATTGGAAGAATTCATACAAGAAAAAGGAGCTGATTCTATTCCGCTAATATATCTTACAATAACTAATAATACTGCAGCAGGACAACCTGTGTCAATGAAGAATATTAAAGAAGTAAGCAAAATAGCAAAAAGTTACGGGATTCCTTTATTTTTTGATGCTTGTAGATTTGCTGAAAACGCTATATTCATTAAGAATTTTGAGGATGGATATAAAAATCATTCCATTCCAAGCATTATCAAGGAAATATTTTCACATGTGGAAGGATTTACTATTAGTTTTAAAAAAGATGGTTTAGCAAACATTGGAGGAGGTCTTTTCTTTAAAGATGAGGGGTTATTTCATGAAAAATTTTCTATTGAAGAAGACATAGGAATTTTACTAAAAGAGAAGCAAATTTTAACATTTGGAAATGATTCTTATGGTGGATTATCTGGAAGAGATATAATGGCATTGGCAGCTGGACTTAATGAGGTGGTAAAAGAAAATTATCTCAACGATAGAATTGGACAAGTTAGAGATTTTGCTATGAAACTAGCTAAAAATGGAGTTCCAGTAATCCTTCCTCCAGGAGGTCATGCAGTATATCTCAATATGGATAAATTTTTCGAAGGAATTGACATGAAAATTGAGGATTTTGGAGGCGTGGGCTTCACGATTGAATTGATAAGGCATTATGGAATACGTGCTTGCGAATTGGGACCATTCGCGTTTGAATGGGATAAGAAGACGCCTGAACAGAGGAAAGGAATATTAAATTTAGTTCGATTTGCCATTCCTAGAAATATGTATAATCCAAAACACATAGATTTTGCTGTAGCGGCGATTACAGAACTGTATAAAAATAGAGATAAGATACCAAAAGTCAGAATTGCAAGAGGCAAGGACCTGAGGTTAAGGCACTTTCAATCAGGATTACAACCATTGTATTGAAAATAATATTCCAAGAACTTGACTGGTATTTGCTTTTAGGATTTTGATGAAAATCGTAATGAAGTTATTAAAATCATTCCTAAATTCAAAAGATTTATTTTTATAGGCTAAATTTTTTTCTAAATTTAAGTAAATAAAGAGAAAAGGGAAAAATTTTATAGTAAAAATAAATAATAAAATAACTTAAATGTCTAATGTTCTTAGGTGCTTGGACATGTTTCTCCTTTTCAAAATTCTCAAGATGTTGCTTTCATTCTGTTTTAACTGATTAAGGAACGCATCAAGCCTATCGAAGTTATTAAACCAATGTTCCTTACCATTTACGATTATTTTAACGCCTCTTTTATCGTTAGGATTGATGATTGCATAGATGCCTCCAATCTCTGAATCATGCTTTATGAAGACCTTTTCCTGAGAGTTATTATTTTTTTCATTTCCCTTTTTAGCCCAAAATTGATTTTTTAAGAGATAACTCCTATACATGCTCATTTTTAACACGCACAATTCTTGTTATTTTAAATCTTACTTATTTTATCCCAATACTTGCATTATTGGTCATTCTAATAGTATCCTAATATCATATATCTGATTTTAAATATAGAATGGTGTATTATCCAAGCCTTATCCCGATATTATATTATTTATTATAATTGGTCTGAGAGGGTTTACCTATACTCTAGCAAGTATGCTGATCTATAAAATGTACATCTATTATTTAAATCAATCAGTAAATATCTCTTAACAAAATGGAATAATTAATTTACATGGGGTCAAAACAAGGTTTTTTCCATTGCAAAAATGTGTTGATCTTAAATTGTCATGTATGAAAAATATTTAGTATGTAAAAGAAAATTGATTGTATTTTTACGATTAAAATGAAATTGAAATAAAATCTAAAAGAATTCCGATCATGATGAGCGAACTCGATTGTTATGGAAATATTTTCGATGATTTTTTAAAAACAGAAGGAAAAGAAAAAGAAAAAATATTATGGAAATCATTCTACATTATTAAGTTAATGAATAAAATGAAAAAGGCTCATTCAAATCCATTTTTTATTGAAAATGCTCTCAGGATGATAATCGTTTTATTCAAGAACTATGAAATTGATCCATGTGAAATAGATGATCAATCTAAACCCATTTCTGAATGCGAAAACAAATCTGAAATAAAGAAAATCCTTTTTGAAGAATTAATTTAATTTTTCCTCCTAATGTTTAAATCGAATAATGTTTCTCATCCATGTTAAAAATAAAAAGTTTAAATCTACTACTTATTTAAATGTTTTAATTACCTTCCATATCGGATCTTTCTTGTTCGCAGTATGTAAATTTTTAATTACTTTTCCAGATTTCATTTTCTCCATTTCTTCAGCATTAAAGAGAGCTCTGCCTATAGCAATAGGTCTATCGTGCGTTTCATCAACTATTTGTACGATATCGCCTTCCTTAATTGAAGGATCGATCATTGTAATTCCTGGACGCATGACATCAGCCCCATTAGTAACGTATCTAATTGCACCCATATCTACGACGACTTTCTTTAAATCAATTTTTTTATTCAGAAGTAAGGTTAAAACTGGAATGTATATATCTCCAGACTTCCAAAGCTTAAGTTCATTATTAACAGCAAATAATTGATTTCCATCTTCTAAAATGATTAATTCTATTTGTGCTTTCTTTGGAAAAATTTTATTGATGAAATTCTCATCATACTGCTTCAAAAGCTCTTGTTTTAATTCTCGAATTTTGGATTTTTGAATGAAATACCTTTGTTTTATAGACATGGTTTATAAATAAGAATTCATTACTTATAAAAAATCTTCCATTTTAACGATACTGCGCTGAAATCATGCAAAAGGTACCCACTTCTGCCGTGATCATATGTCCCCCTAAAGAAAAATGGGCTCCAATTCAAGAAATAAGGAAAATATATGATAGACACGTGGATAGATGGATGCCTCACATAACAGTATTATATCCATTCAGACCAGAAGAATATTTCACAGAATTAGAAATGGAATTTCTAAAAATTTGCTCAAAAATAAATCCCTTCAGAATCTCATTAAAAGAGTTTCATTATTTTCATCACGGAAAAGGTAGCTATACAATTTGGCTTAAACCAGAACCCATGGAAAATATTATCAAATTACAATCTAAACTTCAAGATCTAGTTCCAGATTGCAATGATGTTAGTAAGTTCAAGAAAGGATATGTTCCACACTTGAGCGTGGGTCAGTTTAAAGGCCCTGCAAAAAAGTTAAATGCTTTCCTTGAAAATCTTCAATCAAACTGGAATCCTATTAATTTTATGGTCAAATCCATCTTTTTCATTGCTAGAAAGCCTTTTAAAAATTCCAAGTTTACAATAAAGAAGAAAATCTTGCTTGGGAAAGAAAAGCACGCACCATTTTCTAATTAATTAAAGGATTTTCATGCAGATTTTTATAATTTACTTTTCGTGTTGTAAATTTTATTAATTAATTTATTCCTATTAAAACACATTTTTATCCATTGAATTCAATTGCTAAAAATTTTATATGTTAAGTATATATTTATTATAAGTACAAAATTGAATATCAAGAAAGGGTATTTTAATGAGCAATGGAGATATTGTTTTTCAAGGGAAAACTGAGGCGATTTACAAGGTTATTGTAATTGGAGACCCTGCTGTGGGAAAAACCAGCTTATTAACAAAATTTGCTCGGAATAAATTTGAGGAAAAATATCTTCCTACAGTTGGAGTAAATATAGTAAAAGAAACTTTGGAGTTAAATGATAATATTAAAATTAATCTTTTAATATGGGATCTAGCAGGCCAGCCACAATTTTACATGCTTCATCGTCCATATTTTAATGGTGCTGATGGAATGATGTTGGTATTTGACATAACTCGCTCAAGTACATTTTCTAATGTTAATAATTGGTATAATACTGCAGTTAAATATGGGTTAAGTGGTATACCTCGCATACTCATTGGAAATAAGATTGATTTAGAAGATGAAAGAAAAATTATTTTACCAATGGCAGAACATCTTAGCGAAAAATTAAATGCTCCTTATTTTGAAACCTCTGCTCTAACAGGAGAAAATGTCAAAAACGTGTTCCACAAAATTGGAGAATTAATATACAACGTAAAAAAGACAAAATAACAGTAATTTTTTATTTAAATCATGTATTTTTCTATTTAAAAATTAATAATTAAATATTCTAATTCTTTCTAACCTTTATTCAAGTTTTAAAGCATTTAACCATTGATCCATATTTTTTAAGATATAATTACTTAATTCAATAGATTTAGGATCGTTTAAGTCAAAATTTTCAGATAAGGATTCTGCGGTGTTTAATCTATTAATAATTTTAGATATCTCATATAATGTTTTATGCCCACCTGTAAATTCAAAAATGACCTCTTTCAAGTTTTTTAGCTTTTCTTTTATTATTGAAGGACTCGTATCCGATATTATTGCTTCTTTAATGTTCTTGAATTGATTTAGGATTTGGTTTTTTTTATCTGAAGAATTTTCTTGTTCCGTGACAATTGCTTTATCATTTAGTTCTGTCCTTGAAAATTTCAAATTGGAAAGTAAAATTTTTAAGAGTCCAATCTCATCTTCGATTTCTCGTTGTCCCTCTATAATATTGTTCAATTGAGGAGATAAGCTTTTAATATCGATTATTGTGTTGTATAATTTTTCTACTTTATCTGTTAATTTGTTTACTAAAAGGTTGGTGTGGCCCATTTTTGTAATAACATCTAAACCAAATTTTTCCAAAATACCATATAATTTTGTGACCTTTTCATTTAATTGTTTAAGCTTTTCTTCCACATTAGAATAATCTTTAGAATTCCCATCCCTCATTATTTAAACACGCTTAATTATCCTTGTTCTTTGTCGTGAATATCGTTAAAATGAATTGCTTGTAAACTAAAAATTTAGATTTTAAATTAATAAAAAATCTGAATAATAAATAAATTGGAGATATAAAAATTTGTTGACTCGCATTTTAAAATGAAAAAAATGAATGTTTTCAAGCGTTATGACATGGAATGTTCACTTTAATATCTTAAAAAACCTTTTTCACAAATACAATGGGAAACATTATTGATGTTTTCTCCAAAAATATGTAGATAATTCATAGGATATTTGTAAAAATTATTTCTCAAGGACTCAAATCATTAATTTTAAATAATTTAACTTGTACTTTAAATTTAAGTGAGTCAAGTGTTCAAAAAATTGTAATGACCTAACCATCATATAAGGTGGGCAAAAAAAATTATCCAGTACATCAACATAATAACAAAAGATGGTAAATCATTATTCTTTAGAAATTATGGATCCTTCGACATAGATAGAGATCTTTTAGCAGGTTTTTTAAGCGCATTTTCCGGTTTTATGAAAGAAATTAGTCAAAGTGATATCACATCAACAGCTACGGATGAGTTCAAGTATTTCTATACAGCAGTAGACGATATCATAATTGTAGTTTGTTCTGATTTGGATGATAACGATACAACAATAAACTCAAAAATCACACAAATAAAAAATAGATTTATTGAAAAATATGGAGATATCTTATCCAGCGGCGATTGGCATGGCAATAGGGCTGTTTTCTCTGATTTTGGCAAGGATTTGGACGATATCATTCTAGGTTCCATCAAAGTATCCATCATTGGTACAGGTGGTGTTGGAAAAACGACACTCTTGCATTTAATTTGTGGGAAGGATATAGATCTTGAATATGTTCCAACAATAAATGTCGATATCACGACATATAATGGTTTTGAAGATATTCCTCGTTCTATAGTATTTTGGGATTTTGCTGGTCAATCTAACTTCAGATCTTTATGGAAAAGCCTTTTAGATAATACTGACATTGCCTTATTGGTATTAGATTCCACATTTGAAAATGTAACACAAAGCAAGGAAATAATACAAGACATTTTAGATACATTTTATAAAGATGTTCTTGTAATTGGGATCGCAAATAAGCAAGATTTACCAAATAGATTAACTCCAGAATTTTGTGAACGAATCTTGTCAAAATCAAATAGGCAGCCGCCAATTAAGGTGCACGGAATGGTTGCAATTAACCAAGTATATAGGGAGAAAATCCATGCCATCCTTAGAGATGCGATTAAGAAATTATTTCCTAATTCTTAAAATTCTGATTAATTTATCATGCTAATCCTCGAATAGATATATTATTTTTTATTCGATTTAGCAATAATAAAAACTTTTAAAATTGCCATGATTATTGAAAATATCATTAAAAAAAAAGAAGGTGCTCTTTTTTGACAAAATTTATTAACGAGGATTTAGAGTTAAAGGATCATGGAGATTATGAATTGCTCGAATTGCCAGCCCTTACAGAAGCGGAGAAAAAAATAATAGATCCTATTGTTGCGCCAACTTCAGGTTTAAGAATACAAATTTACGATGAAGTCGTAGAAAATGGTGAAAAAAAGTTTTTCTTGACGAATCGAAAGCTGTGCTTGTTCTTGCGAGTATTTAAGGCAATTAGCTTGCAATATAAAGAAATGAAAAATGATGAGAACTTAAAAATATTAATCGTTACAGATAATAGGCCAAGCAGCGATTTATTATTAAAATATTGTTCCAAGATTTTTGCTAGGGACAACTTTGAAATATACTATCAAAAAGATGATCCCGGAAAGTCCAGGATGTCCTCACCTTATGGGGCGGCTTCAGTAGCTTTGTTAAAGGATATTAATCTAATCATCGTTTTAACAGCTTCTCATAATGATTTGTCATGGAATGGAATAAAATTTTACATAGATTATCCCATACCCATATCAGGAAACTTGTTTAAGAAGATTTCAAAAAAAGCCTTAAACTTGAAAACGATCGAACTTAGTTCTCATTTCAAACCAAAATTAATCGATGCTGAAAAGATTAATAATGATTACGTTAAAAAATTGCTTTCAAGGATCATAGATATCTCTGATTTAAAAGGAGAAACCATCGTAATATGGCCATATTTGGGAGAAGCAAGGGGAATTATTAATTTATTTAAAGACTTAGGTGCTAATGTGGTATTCATAAGTGAAGAGATAAATCCTCCTAACCCAATCAAAGTTGTTCGAGAAGAAAAGCTCCAGCAGGTAATGGAAGAGTCCAATTCCAAATTAGCATTACTTTTAGATGCTGATAGAGACAGAATTGCTTTATATGTCAAGCAAAATGGTCAATATTGTACCTACATTCCTAATGAAATATATTCAGCAATGCATAACATTTTAGCTAAGGAATATCATAAGAAAATCATTAACGTGCGCACGATACCGAGTGATTTAAGAGGTGATGACACAAGTTTCATTAATATTTTAACTGGTGTCGGATATAAACATTTGGGTATTATCTTGTACTTTTTATTCGGTATTGAAGTTGATAAATCAAAAATAGATTCTGCCATCTTGTATTATAAAGATAAAAGCGGTAATCTTGTAAAATTAGACAATCCTGAGCCATTAAAAAAGTATTTAACTCAATTATTCGAAGAAAATGGCATTGTAAATGAAGAATTCTTAGTAGTAATGTGGGAAGAATCTGGTGGACATACCATTAATATCCTTAAAGTCACTAAAGATGAAAAATCTGGTAATTACAAATTAGAATCCGAATTTCCTTTAATCGCTGATAAATACCCCGTTCCGGCACTAGTATTAATATCCGAATTAGTATCTAGAGGACACGTGATATCTGAATCAATTGATTGGTCAATAAAGGGGATTAATCGGACGATACCTGCCATAGATGAAGAAAAGGTAAGGATCATAGCAAATTTTAAAAAGAATGATGGAAAAACCATAAGAATTGGAGATAAAGAATATCAAGTCAAAGCACTTTCTGATAATAGCGGTAAGATTGATATCTATCAATTGAAAAGCAAGGATTCCACTCTTTATTTTAGGCCAAGTGGAACGGGTCCAGATGTTCGCTTTTACATTTTTGGTAATAGAGAAACTTATCTTCAAGAAATTAAAAAAGTACAGGATTATGTAAAGGCAAATTATAGTTAAAATGATTAATTAGGAGCAAATTTTTTGATTTATTCCTGGAATTATTATTTTATCAAATTCTATCCTTAAAATACCCTTTTCTTGTAATTTTTTCATTATTGCCAAAACCTGATCTTCATTCCACTCCAAGATGGAAGAAAGTTCTTCCTTTATTAATGGTGAGCGGTTTAAAGCAGCAGAAATAAACCTTAATTCCTCATCCGTGAATTCTAATGGTTTGAATAAGTAAAAGCTTCCATTCTCCAATTCAAGAGTAGAATGAATTAACTTTAAATCTTGCAAATGTTGTAAAGTATTCTTCAATAAATCATCATCTTCAATGTTTATATCATTTAATATGAACTCCTTTATTTTTTCATATTGAACGAAACCTCCATTTAAGATTGAATATTTTTCATCATAATTGAGGATTTTAGAAGAAATTAGTTCTTCAATCTGAGGAATAGAGTCTTCTTCAAGTATTTCTTCATTAGAAGTTTGATTTTTGACATTTTCTAAAGCATGCTCATGAATTTTATTAATTTGTTCTAAATCATTTTCTAAAGAGGAAATGTCATCTGAGGTATTATTCTTCTTTTTGAAGAACCTTTTAATCTTCTCGGCTAAATTTATTCTCATCGTTTCATAAATATGTTTTTATTTTATTTTTTCATACGGTATTAACTTTTAATTATTTCTAATTCACTGGAATTGCATCACTCTTGAATTAAAAAATCTCGTTAGATGATAAAGTCTTTTTTTTGTGGAATTATCCTAGCCGTTAAAAGAATCATTATTTCATTAATTTAATTCTCAAATTTTCTAACATATTAATTAACTTGATAGTTAAAAATCTTTTTCTAAAAATCCACGATGGTTCCAATGTTAAATATTTAATAACATAAAAAATTGGTATAATTATATCAATTTCTTTAAAATTAAATAAAGAATTAATCGAGAGAGCAAGATATCATGCAAGAAAAGATAATTGATGATAAGATACAAGAAAAAATGACATTGGAAAATATTTTCAAGATATTTAATAACAACGTTTTTCCAATGTTAAATGATGAAGAGAGGGAATTTTGCAAGGAACTTCAAGATTTTTGCATTGAAATGCAACCCAAGATTGATAAATCGAAAGATGTATACGTGCTTTTTCCAGAATTGGGGAAAAAAGGTTATCTACAGAGAATTAATTTATGGAAGGATTTTAAACCATATGGAATGAAGAAAGACATATTACTCGGAACTCACTTATCAATTCTTGACTCACAACTCGAACTGGCAAGATTAGCTAGTGGAATCTTGTGTGGTAATCCTACTTTTCATTATTATAAGTATGGTGGAGAAAGTCAAGAAATTCAGAAGGTCCAAGATGAGCTTTTATCAGGAAAAAAAGTGGGGTGTATAGGAATTACCGAACCTGAGAGGGGTTCCGATGCTGTTAATTTAACGACTAAATGTACCAAAACGGATGATGGCGTGATCTTCAATGGAGAAAAGGTTTTCACCACGAATGGTCCAAAAGCGGATTATTTTTGTTGCTATGGAGTTTATGACACGGAAAATCCTCGCCAAACAATGGTTCAAGCAATGATAGCTAGAGATTTTGGTGTTAAGACAAACAGATTGAAAATTGCGGCAGTACCTCGTGTTCACATTGCTCACACTTTCTTGAATAATGTTAAAGTCCCTAAAGAATACATTTTAGCTGATGATGGTCTTGGTTATGTTAGATTATTCGAGGGGCTCGTTCCAGAACGCTTGAGCATTATGGGGAGCGGGATTGGCATTGTATGGGCTGCCCTTTGTTATGGTATTATTTATACAAATCTTAGAAAGCAATTTGGAAAGCCTGTCGTTAGATATCAAGGTGTTGGATATGGAATGGCGGATCTTTTAGCAAAAGCAAATGCTGCAACGGCACTTGCTTTACAAGCTGCAACAATTTACGATGATAAAATAATATTTGCTGAAGAACCTTCAAAAGAAGCTGAAAAATGGGTAGCTGCAATATCATCCCAAGGAAAATATTATGTAGCTAAACTTACTCATGAATGTTGTTATGAAGTACAACAGCACATGGGCGGGGTATCTGTAACTGATAATACACCAGTAGATGAATTAATGGATACCTCTAAAATAGAAGAAGTAATTGGTGGAGCTCGTAATATACAATTATTGCTCATTCAATCCCAGATACAGAGATATTTAAAAATATTATAGAAACTAGCACCAGAATCTCTTATTATATAATTATTTTTTTTAATTTAGAAATAATAAATAAATTCCTTTTTATGATAAATTTGAACTTTAAAATTTCTAACAGTATTAATATTATCTTGATTTTTCTCCAATTTCATCAAGAGTTTTTTGGTAAATATCATTAATTTTCCCGAATAATAGCTCTTTATTTTTTGCAATGAACTTCCATCCAAATCCAGGAATTTCGCTCAATGGCCCCTTGATTCCTTTAGGTTTCCCCGATTTAGTATGGATGATGCTCGTGTTTTTTATTGCTTGAAAGACTTTAAAAGGAGTTTTAAATTTCTCTATCAATATTTTTGCTTTTTTTGGACCAATATCCAGCAAGCCTTCAATTATGAAAGCCCTTCTCTCTTCCAAGGACATGTTTTTTGGAGCTTTCCTGGAGATGAGTGCTTCTCCTCTTTTAACTTGTTCTCGATAAGCTAATCTTTCAATTACTATTATCGTATCGTCTAAATTTTGAGTGGGTATGATGCTCACGCCTAAATCGCAAGAAATCTTGCATAAAGCCCCATAGATGGAAGATTTTTTAATTCCAGTATTATTAAATACCTCGTCATTCAGCCTTTCTATGATTAGAACCGGTTTTAGATAAACTTCTTTAAGCCTATATATCTGTTCAAACAATCTATTATCTACTAGAGAAGAAAGAAGGTCGAAGCCTTCTTTTCTTTCGATTGCAACATTTTGGCTTACAATGATATCGGCTACATCTAATTGTTGTACTTCAAACTCTATTGATTCTTTTTTATCTTTTAATTTTTCAATTAATTTCTTTTCTCGAGTATCAACAATTATTTTCAATTTAGGTTTAACAATCATGCTTTCAGTTTTAATTCATGATAAAATCTAATTATAGTAGTATAAAATCTAAATATTTATTTTATTGAATATTTTTAAACAAAAAACTTCTTGAGCATTCATTATTCTTTTTGATTCATTAAGAAAAATTTGAATAAATTTAATCATCTATCATTTTCTTCAGTAGCAGTACTATTAATTAAGAATGAGATAAGATTCTTTTTAACATATAATCTTTTATTAATTCCTATATAGATTAGAGAACCAAGGCCTAAAAGCTCGGTAATCATGATTCCTGGGTTACCGAGCAATCGATAAAACCAAAATTCTACAGGCGTTTTAATATAAATGAAATCATAATATACAAATGGGTAAAATAGAGGTACTTCCGGTAAATCCATGACTAGATGAAATCCAAGACCAATTAATAAACCATTTGAAACCATCCAATTCTTTTTAGAAACCAAGAGTGTAATAATATAAACCACGCCAACAAATAGTAGCGTGTGGGCATAACCTCTTCCTGAACCCAAACCGAGGATTGAAAGTGGTTTATCAATTAAATCTGGCAAAATAGATCCTATAATTAATGCCAAGCGATTTATATTAAATCTTTCTTGAACCTTAGGAATTTCGAATAAGATGAGAGGAATTGCCAAATGAAAGAAAGGATACATTTTCATCTACCTTTTATTTAAATCCTATTAATTGTAAATAAAAGGTTATTAGATTTGGAAGATAATATATGAAAACCCAGAAAATTGCGACCTCAATTGCTAGTTTTAAAGCTCTCTTTACAATAATTCGAAATGTTATTATCTCTTTTTCTTCTTCAGCCATTTTAAAATACCTAATTAAAATTATAAATTAAACTCTTTTAATACCTCTTCAACTGTATAATTTTCATGAACAATTCTCGCAATGGCTTTTACTAATATGGTTGGGTCATCAGCTTGAAATACATTTCGACCAAATGCGACTCCAGCAGCCCCTGCTTCGATTGAATCTTGGACTAATTTTAATAATTCTAGAACTGTATCCATTTTTGGCCCTCCAGCAATAATTACTGGCACTTTAACACCTTTTACAATGTATTTAAATGAATCAATATCTCCAGTATAATTAGTTTTTACTATATCAGCACCTAATTCTGCTCCAACTCTTACAGCAATGTTTACCACTTCAGGGTCATTTTCATTAGTGATTTTTCTACCTCTTGGATACATCATTGCTAAGAGTGGAATGCCCCATTCTCTGGAAGCCTCGACAACTTCACGAGCATCTTGTAACATCTCGGGTTCTTCATCTGCTCCAATATTAATATGTATTGATACTCCATCTGCCCCCATCTTTAATGCTCTCTCCACGGAACAAACTAATACTTTCCTATTTGGATCGGGAGCTAAGGTTGTTGCTCCAGATAAATGTATGATTAATCCAATGTCCTGCCCTCCTTTTCTATGTCCCGCTGTAACCATCCCAGAATGCATCAATACGGCATTTGCTCCACCAGATGCAACTTTATCTACCATTTCTGCCAAATTTTCTAATCCTTTAATGGTCCCCAAAGTCATGCCATGGTCCATTGGAATAATAATTGTTCTCTTGCTCTTTCTATCTATAATCCTTTCAAGTCTAATTTCTTTACCAATTGTCAATTTAATTGCCAACCTTTAATATCTAATTTTTTTAATTTTCATTTATCAAGGATACTATAAAAAAATATCCAATTAAGATTGATATAAACTGTGATAATGATAAATAATGAGATAATTTTCATACTTGGGCATCAATATTTAAATTACCAAGGTCTTTTAATAAAAGAAGGTCTTGCAACCTTGGCTTTTTCCACGTGGTCAATGTTATAATGAGTGCCTCTACTTTCTTTTCGAGACATCGCACACCTAATAATAATTTCTGCAACCATTGAAAGATTTCTGAGTTCAATTAAATCTTTCTCTATTTTATAACCCCAATAATAGGTATCAATTTCTTCAGCGAATAAATGCATTCTTTTTAACGCTCTTTTTAATCTCATATCCGATCTTACTATTCCTACTAAGTGTTGCATGGTCATCCTGATTTCATCCCAGTTCTGCGAAATTACAATTGCTTCTGTTGATGGAACCGCATTTCCAGTTTCCCATTCTTTAAATTCTTTAATTTTTAGTGTTGGGGATAGTTCAGTGATTCTTTTAGCGCATTCATGGGCACAAACCAGCCCTTCTAAAAGAGAGTTACTGGCTAATCTATTAGCTCCATGAAAGCCGGTGCAAGCAGTTTCACCGATCACGTATAAGTTCTTAATTTCAGTTGAGCCATCTACATTTGCCAAGACACCGCCACAGCAATAATGGGCTGCAGGAACTACTGGAATTGGTTCTTTAGTAATATCTATGTTAAATTCAAGGCATTTTTCATAAATTCCTGGGAAATGATTTTTTATGAAATTAGCATCTCTTACAGAAGCAATATCAAGGTATACGAAATCATCACCAGACTTTTTAAGCTCTGCATCTATAGCTCTAGATACAATATCTCTTGGGGCTAATTCTTTTAATGGATGATACTTTTCCATGAATCTATGTCCACGAATATCTTTCAGTATTGCACCTTCACCCCTCATGGCTTCTGTAATCAAGAATGATTTAGCATAGGGATGATATAAACAAGTAGGATGAAATTGATAAAATTCCATATTAGTTATCGTGGCTCCCGCTCTATAAGCCATTGCAATTCCATCTCCAGAAGCTACATCCGGATTCGTCGTATAAAGATAAATCTTTCCAGCACCACCCGTGGCTAAAATGGTTGATTTAGCAGCAATATTCAAGATCTCATCAGAATTCTGAATTAAAACATAAGCGCCTAAACATTTTTGGTCTACTGTATAAAGATTAACGGCACACCATTTTTCTTTTATTTCAATGTTATCAAAACTTCTCGCTTTATTAATCAATACACTTTCGATGGCTTTTCCTGTTTGATCATTTATGTGTAAGATTCTTCTTTCAGAATGCCCCCCTTCTTTTCCAAGATCTATTTCACCCTCATCGTTTCTAGTGAAATCAACACCCCAATTAATCAATTCTTTAATTCTCTGAGGAGCTTGAGTTATTATGTGCCTTACAACTTCTTCCTTGCATAAACCATCTCCAGCTATTAAAGTATCATTGATATGTTTTTCAAAATTGTCATTGTCATCCCATACACAAGCAATACCTCCTTGAGCAAAAAAAGTATTGCAATCTTCTAATTTTTCTTTGGTGATTAGAAGTATATTTTCTTTAGGTAACATCTGAGCTAATTTAATTGCTAAAGATAGCCCAGAAATACCCCCACCAATAATTAGAAAATCTGTTTTATATCTCAACTATCTCTTAAAATTTTTGTTATGTTTTATTGAAGTATTTAAGCTTCTTACTTAAAGGTTAGGTTTTTTGCATTTAAAGTTTTTTATATTTTTTTCCAAAGGATTTAATGTAGAATAATTCTCAAAAAATATTATCATTTATAATGTGATATAATAGAAATTTTTATTTTTATTCCAAGTTTTAATATGATAAATCGCAGTAATTGGGAATTATTGACATTAAAATAGTTTTCTAAGAATCCTTAAAATAATAAATGGAGATTCTAAAAAGATGGGAAAAATAAAGAATGTACTATTTCTATGCAGCGGGAACACGTGCAGGAGTCCATTCGCAGAATATTATGCAAAATGGCTGAAAAAAACAAAATATAAGGAAGAATTAAAAAACGTGGAATTTGATTCTGCTGGACTCTATCATTATTATGAAAAGCCTCAAAAAGGTACCGAGGAATATCTCAAAACTAAGGGAATTGATCTGAGTGATTTTAAAGCCAAGGAGGTAGATGAAGACCTAATAAAAAAACAAGATTTAATATTGGGCTTTGAAGAGAAATGGCACGTGAGGAAATTAAAAAGAAGATTTAAAAACATGAAAGATTTGGATAAAAAAGTTCATTTATTGCTAAAGTTTGCTGGAGAAACTAAAGATTTAGAAATTGAAGATCCTTTTCATCTTCCTAATGATAAGTATATCGAAATACTCAAAAGAGTGGAAAGAGGAGTTGAGAAAGCCATCGAAAGAATAATTGAGCTTAATAATAACGAGAATTAGAATCTCAGGGTATTTAATCACGTGAAAACTATTGGTGTTTATCATGATTGAAAGAATTCTATTTATTTGCACGGGAAATGCTGCAAGAAGTCCAGTTTGTGAATATTTAACCAAGCATTATTCGAAAAGAAGAGGTTTGAAATTAATAGTAGAGAGTGCCGGCTTCATTAATGCATTTTCTTTCATGTTACCCGAATCGAGTAGATTTTTATCTTCAAAAGGCATAAACCATTCAGATTTTCGCCCTCAATTAGTCAATAATGAATTATTAAAAAGACAAGATTTAATAATTACGATGGAAATGCAACATAAAAATGAATTAATAAATAATTTCATGATTGAAGATATTGAAAAAAAGACTTTTACATTGAAGGAATTTAATGGTTGCAAAAATGATTTAGATATAATTGATCCATATTATACTAACAATGAAACTTATGATAAAATTTTATTAGAAATCGATGCTAATATTCAAAAATTAGTAGATAAAATAGTTAAGCTTAACAAATTGAATTAATTTTCTTTTATCTTCTTGGAATTATTTAAATTTAATGTGAAGCTCAATTCATGTCATAAAAAAATGTACATTAATGGCAATTAAATGTTTTTAAATAATATTTAAATTAATTGAATTGGAATGAAAAATCTATTCTTTTCCTTTAATATTAGGTGTATTTAAATAGATGACTTAAGAAGATTTAAAATTATTGACACTACTAGACCTTTAACATTATTTCAATAACATCATTTCAATATGAATAAAATCACATTTAATAATACTGTAATTGAAATATTTGTTGGAGATCTTGCCAATTCAGAATACGACGCAATTGTTTTGCCAACAAATGGAAGGTTGTTGCCAAGTGGAGATTTAAGGTGTAGGGTCTTACGGAAAGCAGGACCTAAAGTGCAAATTGAATGCAATAAAATCATTCAAAAAATATCGATGATCCCTTTCGGAGGTGTTGTTATGACTTCTGGAGGAAATCTACCATCAAAAACAATCATACATGCTCGAACAGGGCACGATGCTAAAAGATTAATGCTAGCTACCTGGAACTCTCTAAAAACCGCTGATCAGGCGAAATTGCAATCAACTGTATTTCCGGCTCTTTCAAAAGAAGTAATTGGCTTTAATTCTAAATTATGTGCGGAAGTGATGCTCCCCACGATTAAGAAATATATAGAAGAGAAAAATCAAAATTTAAAAAATGTTTCTATTTGTCTTGAATCATTACCAGATTATAAAGAATATGAAAATGCCTTAAATTCACTTTAATTATTTTGCTAAATCATTGATTAAATTAAATTTTTAAGTTTTATGGAGAATCTATCAAAATTTCTTCTAAATAAAATCTCTTATATACAATTCTGTTATAACCTATTACAAAAATATTGTATTATATTTTTGTTGATTAAAATTCTGATAAGTTTTAATATTTCTAAATCATTTATTTATACGGGATATAATTTTGATGATATACCTATAACTTTAAAATGATATTGGTCCTATACCATGGATAAAGAGATTCTGAATGAAAAAATTGCGAATTATAATGCTAAGCTAAATTCATTAAAGGGTTTTGAAATAATTTGCGAATCATTAGTTTATAAAATCTTGGATGTTTTCGGGCGTAATGCCTTGTTATCGATGCTATTTCAGATCGGTGCTGGTCCGGGAGAATTAATTGCCAAAAGAATAAAACAAAAATATCAAAAAGAAGAATTTGACATTTTTGAGTCCATGATTGTCTTATTAAATGAACTAAAAGAATTTTATTCCGTGAAAGTGCGAGACATCCAAGAAGATGACAAAAAGGTAAGGATAATCATAGAAAATAATTGTTTTTTGAGAGAACCTATCAAGCATCGTGAAAAATTGAAATTTGGCAAGGCATTTTGCAGGGTTAATAAAGGATATTTTGAAACAGCTTTCAGAAAATTGATAGGAAATAAAATTAGAAAAATTGAAATAAATTTTTTATATAATGAACCTGAAAAAGATGTTTGCGTTGAAGAATTAATATTCTACAAAATTCAAGCTGAATGAATAAATAAATTTCATGAAAACAAATAAAGAAAAAAAATTTTCATAGGAACGGGTGAATAGAACAGATCAAGCTGATGCAACATAGTGCCCTTGGTTTAAGAGATATTCATTGAGTAGTTGTAATAAATCTTCTTCTTCAATAAATCCCAAAATGGGACCATTATTTGAATCTTTTATGACAATAATATTGGAAGGATTCTCGCTGTACATGAATTTCTTTAGAGCATCAAAACCGTTTTCTTGCATGGAAATGGATGGAATTCGACTTATCGGGTCCATTATGTATCCTACAATGTGCTTTTTCCATTTTTCTCTTGGAACCTTTAAAATATTTCTCAAGCTTATTATTCCTACCACTCTATCTCCTTGTATCACCGGAAAATATGACTTGTTTAGAATTGTGAAATACTTTTTCATGGCATCTTCGATTGTCATGTTAAATGGAATGGATAATGCAAATTTTCTCATCAGATTTTCGGCGTCAACATTTACTAGCAATAATTCTGCCCTTAATTGGAGTAGAACTTGTTTAGCTTGGGCATTCAAGAATAGACCGATTAATATAAACCAGAACCCCGTGCCAATATTGAACAATATCATTTCAAAGAACCCAAAAAACATCAATCCTTTGGCAATGTATCCTCCGATCTTGGCGGCAGATATAGAAGCACTGAAATAATTCTTACGCCTAACCCATAAAATTGCCCGAAGAACTCTCCCGCCATCTAAAGGAAATGCTGGAATGATGTTAAACATGCCGAGACTAAAATTTGAGATTCCTAAATATACAAGGATTACCTTAAAACTAATTGCAAAGTTGTCGATTATTAACGTGTTTAAATATAGGAATAAAACTCCCAATAAAATACTAATTAATGGTCCTACTAATGCAATCAAGATTTCATTTTTTGGATTTTCTGGCTCTCCTTCAATTTTAGAAACTCCACCAAAAATAAATAATTCAATTTCTCTCACTTTTAAACCATATTTTTGAGCAACAATTGAATGAGCTAATTCATGAGCAAGAATAGATCCAAGCATTAAAATTCCTGTAATTCCCCCCACAAGAGAAATATCTATTAAATTAATTTTATTTGATAGCCCAATTAATAATTGAACGGCATATAATCCTACAATAAATGCAATAAGTAATGCACTTGGATGAATTTTAACCGTAATTCCACTAATCCTTCCCATCCTCATTTCTCCTCACCTCTAAAATGAATTGATTATTTTTAAAATTTTAAAATTGAATTTTTGCTTTGAATTATATTCCCCCGATTCTCCAAAACTTATAAGTTGAAATTACCTATTTATAGGTTTTGATTAAGAATTTTTATAAAAAAATAGAAAATTTAATTAATTTTTAAAAAAATTTATCTTGAATTTGGATAATCGAAAATATAATTCTTTAAATTTAAAAAAAATAATAGTAATTTTTCTAAATCGGATCATTGTATTTAACTTTACAAGAATAAAAAATATCAAAATTAAAAAAAAAGAACTGATTATACAATATGTACTTAATATTAATTTTAAATTACATTTGAAAAGGTTGAATCTTAAAAATGGTTGAGATAAGAAACATAGTTGTATTAGGCGCTGGATTGATGGGAAGTGGAATTGGTCAAGTAGCGTTGATGGCAGGTTATAATGTTACAATGGTGGATATTAAAGATGAATTCGTAGATAAGGGAGTTGCGAAAATAGAAGAAGGCATAAAGAAATTGGAAGCTAAAGGAAAATTAGGTGAAGGTGTTACAGCAACAGATATAATGAGTCGATGTAAAAAAT
>Ga0190360_1000485_pt1 | contig 22328 bp, 16 predicted proteins | sample 48721834_MG_FD_161271 | JGI IMG/M metagenome (GOLD analysis project Ga0190360, IMG submission 161271) | Hydrothermal vent microbial mat bacterial communities from Southern Trench, Guaymas Basin, Mexico - 4872-18-3-4_MG | ecosystem: Environmental > Aquatic > Marine > Hydrothermal vents >... | reverse complement strand
ATACGCACGTCGGCGATACTGAGGAAAATTTAGTTTTAGAATCTCTACCGGAAGGAGCGTATTCTTAAATAAGGTTCGCCAAGGGAGAAGATTCGGTTGCTGGAACACTACACCGATATCTTTGGAAGCACTTTCAAGGAGTTTTCCTCTTAAAAATATCTTACCCGAAGTAGGTTTAATAAGACCGATGATTATTTTTAAAGTTGTAGTTTTCCCACATCCAGAAGGTCCAAGGAAAGTCACAAATTCTCCTTCTCTTATCTCAAAAGAAACATCTTCTAAGGCATGAACATTTCCTCTACTGGTGTTGTAGATATGACTTAAATTTTCAGCTTTTAATATTACCTCTGCTTTTCCGTGACTCATCAGTTTAATCTTATCCTTACTATTATCTCTTTTTCTCGATGCAACCTTTTTATTCCGGAACCTCTTCCAAAGGTTGCCAGGGAAGATTATGGGCTTCGGCAACTTCCCTGCAGGTGAGTTTCCCTTTAAAAAGATTTAGTCCCTTAGCCAAAGCTTTATCTTCCCTGAGTGCCTGCTTATACCCTTTATTCGCCAGCTTCAGAACGTAGGGCAGGGTTACGTTGGTTAAAGCCAGAGTTGAAGTTTTAGGATATGCTCCTGGCATATTGGCTACACAGTAGTGAATTACCCCATCTATCTCATATACTGGATTATCCTGAGTTGTAGGATGAGTCGTTTCCACGCATCCTCCCTGATCAACTGCCACGTCAACTATTACTGACCCTGGCTTCATGAGCTTCAACATTTTTTTTGTAACAAGACAGGGAGCTTTAGCTCCTGGAATTAGCACTGCCCCAATAAGAAGATCTGTTTGAGGCAAAATCTTTTCCAAATTATAGGAATTTGACATCAAGGTGTTAACGTTTGCAGGCATTACATCATCAAGATAACGCATCCTCTCGAGGTTTATGTCCAGAATACAGACATTTGCTCTCATCCCCGAGGCTATTTTGGCAGCATTCATTCCCACAGTTCCACCACCAATTATGGTAACATTTGCCGGTAAAACTCCTGGAACTCCTCCTATGAACTTCCCAGATCCACCCTTATGTCTGGCAAGATAGAAAGCACCTACAAGAGGGGATATTCTACCTGCAATCTCACTCATAGGAGCAAGAAGAGGTAAAAAACCATCTTCTCTCTGTACAGTTTCATAGGCAATTCCTACTATTTTTGAGGCTAAAAGAGCCTCGGTTAATTTTTTGTCTGCCGCAAGATGAAGATAGGTAAAAAGAACCTGCCCCTCATGAAATAAGCCAAACTCCTCAGGAAGAGGTTCCTTAACCTTAAGAATAAGATCAGCCTCATCAAATATCTTTCGCTTATCAGCAATAATCTCAGCACCTGCTTTTTTGAATTCTTCATCATGAAAGCCACTTCCTAAACCTGCTTCTTTTTCCATTAAAACTTGATGCCCCGCGTCTTTTAAGGCCCTGACCCCAGCTGGAGTCAGGGCAACTCTATATTCTGCCTTTTTTATTTCCCTGGGAACACCTATAACCATCAGCTTACCCCTTTTCTTTCTACCTGTATCCAAATTTCTCTTCAGCCCGGGCAATTACTCTATCCAGTATATCAAGTGCTCGATCAATCTCATCTTTCTTTATTAAAAGGGAGGGAATAAGGTTAAAGCGGTTAAAGTAATAACCTGTATGTTCACAGATTAAACCTTCCTTCAAACATTCAGTTGCCATAAATCCTGTTTCTTCACTTGCAGGCTCTTTGGTTTTTCTATCCTTAACAAATTCCAGAGAAAGATAAAGCCCTATTCCTCCAGCATCTCCCACCAGAGGATGGTTTTTGGCTATTTGTTTTAAACCATCTACAAAGTAGGCTCCCTTTTCAGCTGCTTTAGCAGGAATGCTTTCTCTCTCCATAATTTCAAGAACCTTATTAGCTGCTGCACAGGCAAGTGCATTTCCAGAAAAAGTTCCAAGGTGTGCTGCTGGCCCCCAGGAATCAAGAATTTCTTCTTTACCTATCAAAGCGGATAGTGCAATTCCTCCACCCAATGTTTTAGCTACAGCCATAAGATCAGGAGCCACTCCAGAGTGTTCACAAGCCCACATCTTTCCGGTTCTTCCCATACCGGTTTGAATTTCGTCAACTACCAGAACTACATCGTACTTATCGCAGAACTCTTTCAATCGAACAAGATATTCCTTAGGTGGAACAATGTATCCAGCTGAACTTTGCATTGGCTCAATAATTATGGCGGCAACATTACTTATGTCTGCTTTTGGATCACGGAAAGGAGCCTCTTTGCTCTCAAAAAGATCTTCCAGATATTTCACGCAGAAAAGGTCACAGGCAGGATAAGTCTTATCAAAAGCACATCTGTAGCAATAGGCGTATGGAAAGAAGAAAACCCCACTATCCTGAGGAGGTAAAGGATAGTGATATAGCCACATACCTCCTTTTCCGGTAAGAGCCTGAGCTGCTGCAGTTCTTCCGTGATAATCGCCATAGGGAGTCAAAATAAAAGGCTTTCCGGTATACCAGCGAACAAGTTTTATTGCAGCTTCAATGATCTCAGAACCAGTAGAAGAGTAAATAACCTTCTTGGGAAAATTTCCCGGGGTAATCTGAACGAGCTTCTCGGAAAGTTCAATCCGGGGAGGAGTGGGAAGATCAAAATAATGAATTAATTTTCCGGCCTGTTTTCTTATTGCTTCAACTATTTCGGGATTACATATTCCCAGATTATTTACAGAAAATCCTGTAATACAATCTATATACTCTTTACCATCTGCATCGTAAACTTTTGAACCTGAGCCCCTCTCAATAACAGGAGGACAACTCCAGAGAGCAAATCCTACCTCACCGGTTGATTCAACATCTATCCATCTTTTTAGATATTCTTTTGTTTTTGAACCATAAGGTGAAGCATCAACCCTTGCTTTAAGATCATCTTTGGAAACTCGCAACTTCTTTCTCTCTTCCAGAATCCTGTCCTCAAATCCTTTTGCCATTTTAATTTCCTCCTTTTTATGTTAACTTTCTACACGATTCTCTTATCGCCAGTCTGGTGTTTAAAACACGATGAATCTTCTTTCGGGGGGATTTGCCACTTATTTCCTGTTTGAAAGCTTCAAATATTTTCTGGGCCATCTTATTTACCGGTTGAGAAACAGTAGTTAACTGAGGATTGCTGATGGAAGAAAAGTACATATCATCAAATCCTACAATAGAATAATCATTGGGAATTCTATAACCTCTATCCTGTAGGGCCCGCATAGCACCAAAAGCCATTAGATCATTGGAACAAAATATAGCAGTGAAATTTTTCTTTTTAAGAAGTCTTTTAGTAGCCAGATATCCACTCTTATAAGTATAATCTCCCTCCTGAATTAAACTCTCATCAATTTGAAGGTAGTTTTTCTTTAGTGTATCGACGTAGCCATTTAATCTGTCTCTTGCTGAAAGGATACTTAAAGGGCCGGTTATGAAAGCTATGCTTTTATGACCAAGATCAACAAGATACTGGGTAGCCTGACAGGCACCCAGATAGTTATTGGCAAAAACAGCGGGAGCGTTTACCTCGGGAACATCTTCATCAGCTAAGATAACTATAATTCCTCGACTGATTAACTCATCAAGATCCTTCTTCTTTAAACCCATGGTGGTTAGAATTATTCCGTCGACTTTCTGGCGGACAAGAAGGTCAATATAGGTCCGCTCCCTTTCGATATCGCCATGAGAATCACACATAAGCAGCCCGTAATCTTCCCTGTAACAGGCATTTTCAATTGCATAGGAAAACTGTTCATAAAACGGATTAAATCCTATAGGCATCACTAAACCTATAATTCCAGTCTTTGCACCCCTCAGGGATTGAGCTCTTCTGTCAGGCTTATAATTAAGTTCTTCAATTGCCTGAAGAACTTTCTTACGGGTTTCCTCTTTTACGTAATCATGAGGTTTTTCATTAAGGACCCTGGAGACGGTACTTATAGAAACTCCGGCCCTTTCAGCAACTTCTCTTATTGTTATCCTTCTCCTCAACTTCCATCCTTTTTAGGTAACGTTTTCAGAGAACGTTTTTATAATACTGGAAGGTTAAATTTTTGTCAACCCTTCTGGGGGATTTAAAGTAGGAATTAAAATTAACACTGATATGGAAATATTTCGCTTTCTAAAAGAAAAAAGGTAAAAAAATGTCAAACAAATATGTGTTCAACGAAAAATTATTTTCATCTGAGGTAGTTTCTGAAGATTAAAATAGTTTCTTCAGGGCAGGGTAAATTTTCATATACTTTTCAAATAGGGCCTCATAGATAGGGGAGACTTTTTTGTTCACCCGGTTTTCAGCCTCCGGTTTTAGCCAGTTTCTTATTATCTCATAACCCTTAAAGACTTTCACTCCCACTCCTGCCATCACCGTATCCCCAATTGGAGCTCCCTGAGTTTCTCCCAGGTAAACAGTATCAAGACCCGTAATATCAGAGATTATCTGCCGCCACAGATGGCTTTTCGCCCCTCCCTCAACTAATTTCATAGGACTTCTCATTTTTATTCCTTTTTTCTGCAAAAGGCTGATATTATGGCGTATAGCAAATCCTACGCCCTCCATCATAGCCCTTATTAGATGTCCTCTTGTATGTAAAAAGGAAAGACCAAATATTACACCTCGAGCTTCAGGATCCCAGAGAGGACATCTTTCTCCCATAAAATAAGGTAGGACAAGAAGGCCATCTGAACCAGGTGGAATTTTTCTCGCTTCTAAGTTTATAATTTGGTAAGCATCCACTCCCAGTTCTTTTTCCATTATTTTTTCCAGATGGCAAAAGTTGTCCCTAAACCATCGTATCAGGGAACCACCTCCAACAAGAGCCGCTATACTTATGTAATGCGTTCTTGAATAAGCAATGTGAGGCATACAGATAAGTCCAGGAATAAATTTATCGGTTGTATGAGCCATCCCCCAACAGGCTGTACTTCCCAGAGTAAGAGCATTCTCTCCTTCATCTATAACTCCCGCAGATAAGCAGGCAGCATTAGCATCCACGCTTCCTGCAACTACCGGGGTTCCCTCCTTCAGGCCTGTGACACTGGCAGCTTCTCTTGTAACTTCTCCTACCACCTCATCACAAGGATAAGCAGGAGGGAGTTTTTCTTTATCTATACCAATCTCTTTAAGAATCTCTTTATTCCATTTTCTTTTGCGAAGATCAAAGGCTATTCCTCCCAGAGCAGCATGGCAAAAGTCAGTAACAGCCTTATTTATGAGCTTTCCTACCACATAATCTTTAACGTTTAACATCCAGCAGGCTTTTTTGTAAAGGTCAGAGCGATTATTTTTCTCCCACATCAATTTGGTTATTGAATAATAAGGGTCAATTAAATTACCACTTACCTGAAATACTTTTTCCTCGCCGATATTTTTTCTAAGCCATTCACATTCAGATGTTGCCCTTCGATCCATCCAGATATGAGAATTTTGTAAAGGCCTCAGATCTTTGTCAACCAAAATACAGGCAGGAGCAAGACTACTCAGTCCTACAGCCAGTATGTCTTCTTTTTTTATCTTCGCTTTCTTTATGGAGGTTCTAATAGTTTCAAATGCAGCCTTCCAGTACCAATCGGGATTCTGCTCAACCCATCCAGGTCGAGGTATGATCAGTCCATATTCCACAAAGTGTGAACTCAGTACCCTACCCTCAAGATCAACAACAATACTTTTAGCTCCTCCTGTTCCCAGGTCGCATCCTACTAAATAGCCTGTCATTTCAAAATCTCTTAAAAAACGAATAATACCTTGTTATACTTATCTCTGTTTAAACTCATGTCACGAAATACTTCCCCTATCCGGTCAATTTTAAAACGATGAGAAATTAAGGGTTTTACTTTAATTTTTCCCTGAGCTATAAAATGAAGGGCTGTTTTCCAGCTATGATAAGGAGGAAAAGGTTCAAAATCTGTATCGTAGACTCCGTAAAGATTAAGTTCATGATGAAGTATCAGATAGTAAGCTCGCTCCGGGATAAGAACATCCTGTTTGATAAGTCCAAGAAGTGCAACTCTTCCCCTCTTGCGAGCTGTTAAAATGCACTGTTCCAGTGTCTTTAAAGTTCCGGCGCTTTCTATCACGAGATCTGCCCCTTCTTGATTCTCTCGCCACACCTTTTGCACCGGATCTTCCTTTTTTGCATTTATAAGAAAAGTAAGTCCCACTTTTCTGGCTATCTGAAGCTTTTCTTCAGCTATGTCTACAACATAAACTCTTCTTGCTCCCAGTAAGAGAGCAAATTGAGCACAGAGATTACCAATTGGCCCACATCCCATTACCACCACAAGATCTCCGGGGTTGATTTTCCCCCTCTTAATGGTATGAAGAGCAATAGCTGCAGGTTCCAGAATTGCTGCTGATTCGAAATCAACATTTTCAGGAAGTTTCAGCAAATTCTGAGGTGGAATCTTAATAAATTCGGCAAAACAGCCATCAACTCTGGTCCCCATCCGGATAAAGTTATTACAGAGAGGATATTTACCCACCCTGCATAAGGAGCATTCTCCGCATGGTAAGACAGGCATAACAGCCACCCGATCTCCTTTTTTCACTTCCCTCACACAACAGCCAACTTCCACCACTTCACCGGCACACTCGTGTCCCAGGATCTTAAAGTTATAGGGTGAAGTCCCTTTTTCGTAGCGAGGGATGTCTGAGCCACAGATTCCCACCGCTTTAACAGCAACCAACACCTCGTTTTCAGAGATTCGGGGACAGGGGATCGATTCGCACCTTATGTTACCGGGTCCATAAAGAATACCTGCTTTCATTTTACCCCTCACTTTTCTTTTTCATCTACTCAAAATTGAGGAACGGATTTAGATAATACTATATACTACAAATTTTTACTGTCAAACAGAAATTTCCCCTAACATCCTCCTGCTTGACATAGATTTCTGCCGGTTTATACTGAACCCGGTCAAAATAGATTAACAAAAAAGGAGGGACAAAAAAATGAGAGTTGAATTTTTTCTTTTCGATACAGATTATCTTCAAAAAGAAGGTCAGGTGTTGGTAAGATTTTTTGGAAAAACAGAAGAGGGAAAAACTGTAGCTTGTTTTTTTGAGTATGAACCTTACTTTTATGTTCTACCACAGGATCCAAATAAAGCGGAGAGAGAAATAAAGGAACTTCTTAAAGACAAAAAAGTAAAGCTAAAACGAATGGAAAAAGTTACAAAAGATCTGGAGGGACAGGAACGGGAATTTTTAAAAGTTTTCTGTGAACTACCTCAAGATACTCAAAAGATCCGCGATGAAATAAAAAAATTGGAAAAAAGAAGAGGTGGTAGTGGATCAGTTGAAGAAGAATACGAATACAGTATTAACTTTTACCGTCGCTTTCTACTGGATGAAAAAATAGATGGTAGTTGCTGGCTTCAGGTGAAAGGAGAACCGTTCGAATCAAACCTGAATGCTGATCTTACCATAAAAGGTAGAGAAATTAAAGTCCTTGAGAGGGTGAAACCACCCGCTTTAAAACTTCTTTCCTTTGATATAGAAACTTACGAAAAAGCCGGGAAAAAAAACATAATCATGCTTTCTCTCTGGGGAGAAAAGCTTAAAAAGGTTCTTACCTACCATCAGGGAAATTTCCCCCCCTGGGTGGAAGTGGTAGATAGTGAAAAGAAACTTCTGGAAAGATTCGTTGAGATAGTAAACTCTTATGACCCGGATATTATCCTGACTTTTAATGGTGATGCTTTTGATTTTCCTGTAATTCAAGAAAGAATGGCTCAAAATAAGGTCAAACTGGTTCTTTCTCGAGATGGGGAAGAAATGAAATTCACCAGAAGAGCAAGAGTTTCTTCAGCACGCATTAAAGGTAGGGTTCACATTGATCTTTTTACCTTCATAAGGAATATTTTATCCCCAAATCTTCAAACCGAGGTTTTAAGTTTAGATGCTGTTTCCAGTGAACTCTTAGGGGACCAGAAGATAGAAATGGACTACCAGGAACTTCTGGAAAGCTGGCAAAAAAAGAAAGATCTCGCCAAACTGGCTGAATATTGTCTTAAAGATTCGGAACTTACCTTTAAATTGGCCTCGCTTCTGCTTCCCCAGATACTGGAAATATCAAGAACAGTTGGGCAACTCCCTTTTGATACCTCCAGGATGACTTACGGACAACTTGCTGAATGGTATCTTACGCGTAAAGCAGTAGAAATGGGAAAGATTATTCCCAATCAGCCAAAATGGGAGGATATCAAAAAAAGAAAGACCTTTACTTATGCTGGAGGATTCGTCAAAGAGCCAATTGCCGGTTTACACGAAAATGTTGCTGTTCTTGATTTCAGATCTCTTTATCCCAGTATAATAGCTACATTTAACATTTCTCCAGAAACTTTGAATTGTTCCTGTTGTGAAAACAAAACCAATTATAAAGTGCCTGAAACAAATTACTGGTTCTGTCAGGAAAAAAAGGGATTTGTGTCTCAGGTTATAAAGGAACTTATCGAAAAAAGAGCACTACTTAAAGAAAAATTAAAAACTATTGACAGAGAGAGTTTAGAGGCAAGATTTCTGGACAACAGACAGCTATCTCTGAAAATAGTAGCCAACGCAACCTATGGTATGTTTGCTTTTGCCGGTGCGAAGTGGTACTGTAGAGAGTGTGCTGAAAGTTGCACAGCTTTTGGAAGACATTTCATTAAACAAACAATTAAAGAAGCCGAAAATAAAGGGTTTACAGTGGTTTATGCTGACACTGATTCCTGTTTTATAAAAGAACCTGAATCGCGGGGTGACCTTTTTCAGGAAACAGAAGAGTTTTTAAATTATGTCAATAAAAAATTACCCGGGATTTTAGAACTCGAACTCCAGGGAATATATAAAAGGGGCATATTTATTCCTCGGGGAACAGCCCCTGGAACGGCTAAAAAGCGCTACGCCCTTATAGACGAAAACGACAATCTGGTGATAAGAGGACTGGAAACTGTGAGAAGAGACTGGTGTAATCTGGCAAAAGAGGTTCAACGACAGGTTCTGGTTTATATTTTAAAAAACAAAGAGGTAAATAAGGCTCTGAATTATGTGAGGAATGTAATAAAAATGTTAAGAAAAAGACAAATACCCCTGAAAGATCTAACCATATATGAACAACTTACCAAACCCATCTCTAGCTACAAGCAGATAGGACCTCATGTGGTTGCTGCTCAGAAGATGTTAAAGCGAGGTAGACCGGTAGGTGAGGGGATGCTTGTAATGTTTGCTATAACCCAAGGAGAGGGTTCAATTTCGGAAAGAGCCGAGCCTATAGAAGATGTAACTTGCGAAATGATAGACGAGAGTTATTATATAGACAACCAGATTATCCCTGCCGCTTTAAGGGTACTTCAAGTTCTAAGCGTAAGCAAAGAAAAATTGCTGGGAGAAGCCTTATTTTAAGCAACCATCTCAGTATTTCTTCCCATAAGGTCAAGATAAACTTCTGAAACTGGAGGTAAACTCTGGTTGACATAGAGCCTGTTTTTGCTATAATTTCCCGAAGTTTCAGAGGTACAAAAATCGGCAAAAATGAAGAAATATATTGTTGGGATAGATTTAGGTTCGGTGTCGGTGAATGTTGTTGTTGTAGATGAGAAAGGGAATCTCGTCTATGAGCACCAATATACCCGCCACAATGGCCAGCCAATAGAAAAAACGCGCGAGATACTGGGTCAGATTTACCCTTCATATCCTTTCGAAGCAGTAGCTGTTACTGGCTCTAATGGTGAACTTTTGAGTAAAATGTGGAAGACTCCCTATTTTGAGGAGGTGATTGCTCAAGCTAAAGGTACTCATCGGATTGATCCTTCTGCAAGAACCATAATTGACATTGGAGGAATGGATGCCAAATTCGTAACCATAAATGAAGAGGGAGAGGTTATTGATTTTGGAATGAATTCAAGTTGTGCCTCGGGAACTGGTTCTTTTCTGGACCAGCAGGCAAAGAGATTGGAGCTGAATATAGAGGGAGAATTTGCTGAAGAGGCGCTTAAGTCAACCAATCCGGCAAGACTTGCCGGAAGATGTGCCGTATTTGCCAAGTCAGATATGATCCACCTCCAGCAAAAAGCAACCCCTACCAGAGATATAACCATGGGACTGTGTGAGGCATTGGTCAGAAGTTACCGAAGCAACATAGCTCGGGGAAAGGAGCTTCCCGGACCCATATCTTTCCAGGGAGGGGTAGCAGCTAACAAAGCTATGCTCGTAGCCTTCAGAAAAGTTTTAAATCGTCAGGATATAACTGTTCCACCTCACTTTTATTCCCTGGGAGCTCTGGGGGCAGCCTTACTCTTAATAGAAAAGAAAAATTGGAACAAATTTGATCCAGAAAGATTAAAATCACCCATTAAAATAACTGAAAAAAGAGGGGTCCTGCCAAAACTGTCTCTTGACTTTGAGGATCAGAAACCTTCACCACCTGAAGATGACTATCCATTCCCTGAAGATGATCAACCCGTAGAAGCCTATCTTGGTATTGATATTGGTTCGGTGAGCACCAATGTAGCTGTTATAGATAAGGAAAATCGTCTCATTGCCAAAAGCTATCTACCCACAGCTGGAAAACCTATTAAAGCTGTCCAGAAGGGCTTAAAGGAAGTTAAAGATAAGATCGAAGGAAGGGTAAAAATAAGAGGTGTAGGAGTTACCGGCTCAGGAAGGTATCTAATCGGCGCTTTCGTGGGGGCCGATGTGATAAAAAATGAAATCACCGCCCAGGCAACAGGGGCTCTTGCTGTTGATCCTGAGGTTGATACTATTTTTGAAATCGGTGGACAGGACTCTAAGTACATAAGTTTAAACAAAGGAGTAATAATTGATTTTACCATGAATAAAGCCTGTGCTGCTGGAACAGGATCCTTTCTGGAAGAACAGGCGGAACAGTTAAACATAAACATAAAGAAAGAATTCGAGGGCATAGCTTTTACCAGTGAGAGTCCGGCTAATCTTGGAGATCGATGTACTGTCTTTATGGAATCTGCTCTTTTTGAGCATCTTCAGCGGGGTGTTCCCATTCCCGACCTGGTGGCCGGTCTTGCCTATTCTGTAGCTTATAATTACCTCAATAAGGTCGTAGAAAATCGCAAAATAGGCAATAACATATTCTTTCAGGGAGGAACTGCCTGCAACAAATCGGTGGTTGCTGCTTTTGAAAAGATCCTTGGAAAAAAGATAACCGTGCCTCCTCACAACGAGGTTCTTGGAGCAATTGGGGCAGCTATTTTAGCCAAAGAGGAAACCAAAGGTGAAAGCAGATTCAAAGGCTTCGGATTAACTGATGTAAAATACACCATGGAATCCTTTGAGTGTCAGGATTGTCCTAATCACTGCAAGGTTAATCGGGTCTTTATTGAAGGTGAGAAGAAACCTCTGACCTATGGAGATCGATGTGACAAATACAGTGGTAAAGAGGGTAGAATAAAGAGAAAGGATATTCCCAATCTCTTTAAAGAGAGAGAAAAACTCTTATTTACCAGGTATAAGAAGGGGATAAGGGGCAAAAAAATCGGTATACCAAGAGCTCTGCATACCTATGAGCTTTCCCCTCTCTGGGAGAGTTTCTTCAGTGAACTTGGATTTGAGGTTATTCTTTCTTCCAGGACTAATGATGAAATCATTCATCGAGGAGTGGAAGTTGTCACCGCTGAGACCTGTTTCCCTGTTAAAGTAGCCCACGGTCATGTCCTTGATCTTCTTGAAAAGGGAATAGATTATCTATTTCTACCCAGTCTTATTGACTTTCCTCTTAAAGACTCACGACTTCGCCGAACTTACAACTGTCCCTGGTCACAGGCCTTACCTTATTTTGTAAATTCTGCTATCCCTCTTCTTAGAGATCATTCTGTAAAGGTGCTTCAGCCTAAAATTTCTCTCCGATACGGAATCGAAAAAGCACTGGAAGAGGTGGGAAAACAACTTGTAGGTGATACGGATAATAAAATCAAAAAAGCCATAGTCATTGCTAAGAAGACTCAGGAGGACTTCTATCGGGCTTTAAGAGAGCTTGGAAAAAAGGTATTAAAGGATCTGGGAGATAAAAGGGGGTTTGTTATTATTTCGCGGCCCTATAATGGGTGTGATGCTGGACTAAACATGGACATTGCCGAAAGGATGAGAGAATTAGGTATGCTGGCCATTCCTATGGATTTTCTTGATCTTGATCCAAGTGCTATATCCCTTGATTATCCAAATATGTACTGGAATTATGGGCAAAAAATACTGGCTGCTGCAAGATGCATAAAAAACACCCGAAATTTGTATCCAATTTACATTACCAATTTTGGTTGTGGGCCTGATTCTTTTGTTTCGAAATTCTTTGAAGAGGAGATGGACAGACCTTTTCTGGAGCTCCAAATTGACGAACATTCCGCTGAAGCAGGAATTATAACGAGACTTGAAGCATTTCTGGATAGCATCAAAGGTAAAGCTCCTCAACCCACAAAATCTGTCAGAAGTGTAAGTCTAACAACCTCTACCAACAACAGAACCATCTACATACCTTATATGGATGATCATTCCTATGCTCTCAAAGCAGCTTTTGAAGCCTTAGGTCAAAAAGCAGAGGTAATGGAGCCAAGTGACGAGGAATCTTTGCGCTTGGGACAACGATTTACAACCGGAAGGGAATGTTACCCTGCTATATTGACTACCGGGGACATGTTAAAGGTAATAAAAAGAGAGAACTTTGATCGAAAAAAGGTTGCTTTCTTTATGGGGACAGCCGAGGGACCCTGTCGCTTTGGACAGTATAAAAAATTTCAGGAACAGCTTTTAAAAAGATTGGGGTATTCTGAAATCCCCGTTATTTCTTTGAGTTCAGAGAATAGCTACCTTGGCTATGGAGTAAAATTTACAAAACTTGCCTGGAGTGGAATTGTTGCCATTGACATTCTAAGAAAAGTTCAACGAATCATAAGAGCTGATGAAAAAAATCCGGGTGAAACCGATAAAGTTTACGAGCTATATCGAGATAAAGTTTGTCGGGCAATAAGAGAAGATAAACCACTCCTTCCTCTGATGAGAGAAGCTGCTGAAAAATTCAGAAAGATCGAAAGAAAAAATACTGACAAACCGGTAGTAACAATTGTGGGAGAGATATACGTAAGACATAATCCTTACAGTAATCTCTTTATTATTGATGAACTGGAAAAACTGGGGCTGAAAGTTGAACTTGCTTCCATGCGAGAGTGGTTCTTCTACACTAATGAGATGCATAAAGAGACGAGCCTGCGGGAAGGGAAATTTCTGGAGTTCATGAAAAACAGATTGAGGAATATTTATCAGGAAATTATAGACAGGAGATTGGAGGAGCCCTTTAAGGATTTGGTCAGAGGGTTTGAGGAACCGGATATAGAGCATATCCTTGAACTTGGAGAAAGATACCTGCACCGTTCCCTCAGGGGGGAAGCAATTTTATCCGTTGGAAAAACTCTAAGTTCTATTGAAAGGGGAAGAGATGGAGTGGTAAATGTCATGCCCTTTACCTGCATGCCTGGAAATATCGTCACCGCTGTTTTTGCCCAGATAGAAAAGGACTATCCTGGTTTTCCTGTTCTTTCCCTATCCTATGACGGCTCCCGCCAGGCAAATTACCTGAATAAGATAAGAACTTTTGTAGCTCAGGTGGAAAACTATCATCATAAAAAAACCTATTCTCTAAACAAAATTTAACTCACCTCTTCAGGAGGTAGAAAGTGAGAATAATGCTGATCTATGCCAGTCAATCAAAAAAATTTGATAATCTGGCTACAACCATATTTTCTAAATTACAGGCAGGAGGACATCAAGTAGAAAAGATAAAAGTAGAAGAAGTAGATAGAGTCCCGACTCTTTTTCCCTATGACCTGGTGTTTTTTGGAAGCCCTGTAGAAGGATTTTGGGGAGGAAGATTTTCTGAGCAGCTTAATAGCTTCATCGGGAAGTGTACGGGACTGCAGGGAAAAAAGTCAGTTGTGTTTGTTTATCCTAAAACCTTTGGAACAGGAAAAGCTATGAAGAGAATAATGCATAAACTCGAGGAAAAAGGTTCCATAGTTATTGACTTTAGAAGCATAAAAAGTAAATCCGAGGCAGAGGCTTTTGCCGAAAGATTGGGAAGAAAGAAATAGTTTAACTTGAGGAATACTATGGAAAAGAGACAGGAGAAAACTCTAAAGAAAGAGACTCTAAATGATTTAAGAGAACAAATAGAGAGATACAGAAAGTACCTTTTAGATCTTGATATTCTGGGAAAAGAAATCATTGAAGCTCTCATTTTAAGAGACAAAATAAAGGAACTTTCTTTTAAACTGGAAAAAAGAGGAATAGATCTTTCTGTGGAAAAATCAAAAATAGACACTTTAGACCACATTATTAAAGATAGACCTGCATTAGTCTGGAAAAAAATTAAGGAGGTAACCGATCCTGTAGCCTACCGAGAAAAAAACAAAATTCCTCCTGAAAACTGGTGGTGGTATCTGGATCATATTATAAAAAGGGAAAGACAAAGACGGAGAAGAAAATGGCTGATGCGTGGAATAATTGGAGCAAGCATAATTTTAGCTATTTATCTTATTTTTACTTATGTAATTCCTAAACCTGAGCCTTATGTGGCCTTAATGGAAGAGGCAAGCAGACTTCTTGACGAGGGAAAAATAAATCCAGCTCTTGAAACTTACAAGAAAGCCATCAATACCAATCCTCGGGAAGGTCCAGCTTACCTGATGGTAGGAGTAATTTACGAATTTTTAGGAGAAAAAGAAATGGCAGAAAACTACTTCTCCAGAGCAAAGCAAAGGTATAGCTCTTTACATGATTTTTATCTACAACGTGGGATGAGCTGGCTCAGATTAGGAGAATACAAAAAAGCTGAAATGGATGCAAAAGAGGCTTTAAAAATTAACCCTAAAAGTGCAGAAGCTCATTTTTTACTGGGCAATGCATATGAGGCCCAGGACAAGATAGCTCAGGCCATTGCCGAATTCAGCATTGTGTCTGATATGGAAGCTGATCCTAAGCTAACTGTTATTGCCCGCTATAAAATCGGAATGCTTGCCCTTCGTGGAGTAGCCTCTCCTCCTGTGAAGACAGAAAATCCTTAAATTAACCTTCTTTGTTTAAAAAAGCCACCACAGCTTCTTTCGGTGGCAAAGAAGGAATTACCCCTCTTTTAGTAGCTGTTAAGGCACCTGCAGCATTGGCAAATTTTAAAATTGTGACCATTTCTTCATAAGCAAGGTTAAAAAGAGGGCTACTTTTTTGATTTATTTTCTCCAAAAATTTCGCTAAAATACCAGCAGTAAAAGCATCACCACAACCTGTCGCATCAATAGTAAATACTTGAAATCCCTCAACCTCGCCAGAATCCTTACCGTTATTAAAAAAACTCCCCTTTTGACCCCTGGTAACAACCACTATCTTTGGACCATATTCCAAGATTTTTCCAGAGCCTTCTTTTAAATCATCAATCTCGGTTATGAACTTCAGTTCTTCTTCGTTGACCTTAACCACATCACAGAAGCGCAGTCCCTCAATAATTCGCTTTTTTGCCCGATCTGGACTGTCCCATAATGTTGGTCTAAAATTAGGATCGTAAGATATAAGCAAGTTATGTCTTTTAGCATACTCAAGGGCACACAGTGTGGCCGAATAGCTTGGCTCAGAAATCATGCTTATTGACCCATAGTGAAAAACCTTCGCTCCCTTTATAAAGTCTTCCTCAATCTCTTCTGGCCTCAACATCATATCCGCCCCGGGGTTTCGGTAAAAACAAAAATCCCTTTCACCATCCTCTCTTGTAGAGATAAAAGCTAACGTCGTTCTCACCTCCTGGTCTACTTTAAGATGGGAAGTATCCACTCCATGCTCCAGCAAAACATTCTGCAAAAGTCTGCCAAAGGGATCATCACCAACTTTACTTATAAGAGCCGACTTTATTCCCAGCTTGGCAAGTCCAATAGCAACATTGGCTGGAGCACCACCTGGCACAGGAACAAAACTGGAAGCTCTTTCCAGAGGAACTCCCACTTCCGGGCAAAACATATCTATAAGAATCTCTCCAAGACATATAACTTCTCTCATTGATTTCACCTCTTTTTCTGACTTCGTTCAATTTTCGGATTTTTATTATTTCTCGTGAGTAGCTTCCCATTCCTCCATAATGGTTCTGGTAGCACTTGTTCCAAGACGAGTTGCTCCTGCCTCAATCATGACAAGAGCCTTACTTAGAGAACTAATACCTCCGGCTGCCTTTACTCCAAGTCGGGGAGCAACTTTTTCATAGAGCAGCTTCACATCTTCTACTTTAGCTCCTGCACTGCCAAACCCGGTAGATGTCTTAACATAATGAGCACCTGCTTGCTCAGCCAGCTGACAGGCTTTGATTTTTTCTTCTTCATTCAGATAGCAAGTCTCTATAATAACCTTTACCAGCACTCCCTGCTTCACCACTTCCTCTATCTCTTGCAGGACAAGAGAGTAATCTCCATCCTTTAGAGCTCCTATATTAATAACCATGTCAATTTCTTCGGCACCATTATCAACCACCTGCTTTGCTTCGGTTGCTTTTACCGCTGGAGTATGTCCACCCAGCGGAAAACCCACTACAGCAGCTACTTTTACCTGCGAACCCTTTAAAATGTCCTGACAGAGCTTTACATGACATGGCTTTACACAAACAGTAGCTACCTGATATTTCAACGCCAGCTCGCACCCTTCCTTAATCATTTCACGGGTAAAATAAGCCCTAAGCATGGCGTGATCTATCGTTTTCGCCAGCTTTTCATAGGTTAAAGTAACAACATCGATTTTCTCTATCATTATCTTACCCTTCTTTAACCCTACTTCTCTCCAACCTTAACCCATTCACCCTTTTGAGCACTCTCTAAAATAGCCTCACAGAGAAGCTGTTCCCAATGTCCGTCTTCAAAAGTTGGAAATTCTGGCCTGGTTCCCTTTTTATATTCTTCATTACGGATATACTCATAGATAACTCGATTACACTGGGTATGAGAGTCAGGAAATCCCTCGCCATGACCTCCAGGGTAGCGGGCATATTCTTTTATAGAAGGATCAAGCAGAGCTGGATCTTTTATCAGAATTTCGTTGGGTTTATCCCGGTAGCCTATCCAGAGTTCATTGGCTCTTTCCTCATCCCAGGCTAAGGAGCTTTTTGCTCCATATATCTCAAAGAAGAGCCTTGATTTTCTACCCGCAGTGACCTCGGAAACCGTCATAACTCCTCGAGCCTGGGAGTTAGCAAATTTAAAAAGAACCAGAGCCAGATCTTCTGTATCCACCTTAATTTCTTCATATTCTCGGGGTTTTTCCATCTCTTTGCTGGCAAAAGTCTGGACCTCCCCCTTAGGCTTTTTTCTGACCGGAATAAAGGTAGCAAGGTCAGCCAGGACTGCCTCAATTTTAAGTCCGGTAACAAACTGAACTATATCCATCCAATGAGTTCCTATGTCACTCACAGCTCGCAGTTTTCCTCCTTTATCAGCTTCCACACGCCAGTTATAATCAGTATCGTAAAGAAGCCAATCCTGCAAAAATCCTCCCTGAACAAGATAAATGGAACCCAAAAAACCTTTTTGAGCAAGTGCCCTGCAGTGTTGCACCAGAGGGAAAAATCGATGATTAAAAGTTACAGCATTAACAAGACCTTTTTCTCTGGCAAGGGCCACCAGCTCTCTGGACTGTTCCGCATTAACCGTTAGAGGCTTATCACATACTACATGTTTTCCTGCCTCCAGAGCAGCTTTTGCCTGATCATAGTGCAGGTAATTTGGACTTGTTATCTGTACAACTTCCACCTCCTCATCCTCAATTAAGTCCTGCCATCTCCCATAGGCCTTGGGGATACAGAGAGCTTTAGCCTTGGGTTTCGCCGTTTCCTCACTTGAAGTGGCAAGAGCAACAACTTCAACAAATCCCAGACGCCTGATAGCCTCAATATGAGCCGGACCTATAAATCCTGCACCTATTACTCCCACTTTAATCTTATCTGGCACGGGACCCTCCTTTTTTGTTTTTCTTAAGCAACCTCAGTAAATCATCTAAGGAAAGTGTATTTACCACATCTTCTTTTTCTAACCAGCCTCTTCGAGCAGTTATAACCCCCAGTCTAATAAAGTCAAGAGACTCCTTACTATGAGCATCAGTATTTATAACCATTTTTATACCCCTTCTTTTCGCTTCCATAGACCAGTAATCTTCTAAATCAAGACGATCGGGTTGAGAATTTATCTCCAGCCAAACCCCTTCTTCTTTGGCCACATTAAAAACTTTGTCCAGATCAACAGCGTAGCCTTCTCTTTCTCCAAGAAGTCTTCCCGTTGGATGAGCTAAAATTTTAACCAGAGGATGACGAATGGCCTTAATAATCCTCTGAGTCATAGTTCGCTCATCCTGTTTAAATCCGGTATGGATAGCAGCAATAACCACATCAATCTTGGATAGGATTTCATCTGGAAAATCGAGACTTCCGTCCTGTCTTATATCAACTTCGGCTCCCGTTAAAATGACAAAGTCCTTAAACCTGGAATTAATTTCCTTTATTCTCTCAACCTGAGAGAGCAGCTTTTGAATGCTCAATCCTCCGGCTATTTTCAATGACGATGAATGATCAGTGATAGCAATATATTCGTAACCTCTCTTTCTTGCCTCCTCTGCCATTTCTTCAATACTGTGCTTGCCATCACTGTAATTTGTGTGCATATGAAGATCTCCTTTTATGTCCTTTTCACATATCAGACAGGGCAAAATACCACTCTCCGCTGCTTCAATTTCTCCTCTGTCCTCCCTCAACTCTGGAGGAATAAACGACAGACCCAGACACCTGTATACTTCCTCTTCCTCTCTTCCAGCGATTTTCTCTCCTTTTTGGTTAAAAACACCATACTCATTTATTTTTAATCCTCTCTTGATAGCTCTTTCTCTTAATCGTATATTATGCGACTTGGATCCGGTAAAATACTGAATAGCAGCTCCAAAACAGTCAGGAGGAACAACCCTTAAGTCCATCTGAAGTCCCTGACAGGTTAAAATACTGGACTTGGTCTCACCCTTTGCTAAGACTTCATCTACAAAGGAAAGGTGGCTAAAAATATCCATAAGAGAAAGAGGATCGGAAGAGGTAGCCAGTATGTCAATGTCACCTATGGTCTCCTTTCCTCTTCTTAAACTGCCGGCTGGAGAGATCTCTTGTATAAAAGAGGAAGCTTTCTCTTTTAGTTCAGCCAGGACTTCATCTACAATAGGGAGAGCTTTGCCCAGTAGAATACGGGAGGTTCTCATTTTGTAAAGTTTTATCCCCCTCAAAATATTTTCTTCTTTCTTTGCTCCCAAACCAGGAAGGTCTCTGAGTTTACCTTTTCGAGCCGCCTCTTCTAATTCCTGAATGCTTTTTATTCCTATTTTTTCATAAAGAAGTCTGGCCGTTCTTGGACCAACATCCGGAACGGAAAGAAGCTCAATTAGTCCTGGAGGGAGAGCTGACTTTAACTCTTCATAAGCTGGTAAGGTACCGGTTTTTATTATGGTTTCGATTTTTTCCAGTATTCCTTTACCAATTCCAGGAATCTTATTGAGTTTACCTTCCCTGTACAGCTCTCCTACGTTACCCGAGAGAGTTTCTATTATGTCAGCGGCCCTTCCATAAGCTCTTATTCGAAAGGGATTTTCCCCTTTGATGGCCAACAGATCTGCCATTTCCCTGAATATCCGGGCAACTTTTGTATTGTCAACGTTAGATCTCATTTTTGCTGAATTTTTAAACCAAAAGCCTTACTCAGATAGTATCTTTTTGCCTTTTCTTCTCTTTCTCGGGCAAGCAGGTCAATTTCTTTAAGTTTATCTAATGCTATCCGGAGCTTTATATTTGGCAATCTTCTTCTTCCTTTTTTCTGTTCTTCAAACTTTTCCGGTAAAATTCGCTCAATCTCTTCCTGATCGAGCCATCTTCTCAAAACTTCATCTTCAAGAAGCTCCATTTTCACACCATCAAGCGTTTCACTTTGAACCAATATCTTTTCTTTTCTCAGAAGTTCTTCCCGCCATTTAATCACTCTTTCAGGGTAAAGCACATACTTCTCTACTGGACCTGCTAATCTTCTTGAGTTAAAAAGAGCTCTTTCGTAATGTTTTCTTCCTCCTTTGATATATCCACGGGCAAGGTAGTAAAGTGTGGTCAATTCCCAGAATGTGCTTTTTTGTTCAAGTTCTTCAAGGCAACGGATGCACTCATTATAAAGGTGAAAGCTCCTTGCAATATTAATTGAAATGAAACTTCTAAAGGCATCCATCTTAGCCTAAGTTTAACTAAAACTTTTCTAAATCATGTCCCTGTTACCTTTTAGCCTCTTATTTCTTTAAAGATGTCATCCAGTATTTGTCTGGAACTTGCCTCAAGATGAGCAAAGTCCTCATCGTTAGAAATGATAAAATCGGCCTTCTTTATTTTTTCCTCCTGAGAAAGCTGAGCTCTTAAAATACCCTGTATTTCTTCAAAAGAGAGGTTAGTTTTTTTCTTTATCCTTTCCAGCTGTTTTTCTCTGGAACAGTAAACCACTATGATTTTGTCCATAAAGAAATCCCATCCTGCCTCAAAAATAAGAGCTGCCTCTATCACAACAATTTTATAATTCCCGCCGGTAAGGATTCTCCATATTTCCTCTTTTATAAGCGGGTGAAGCAGGGCATTTAGCTTTTTTAATTTGTCATGGTCACTAAAGGCAACTTTTCTGATCCTTTCCCGCAGGATCCTATCCTGAAAATTTAATATTTCTTTTCCAAAGGCCTGAGAAAGAGCCGCCTTCACATCCTCTCTTTCTAAAACTTTATGACCGATTTCATCAGCCTTGATAACTTTCACACCCCATTTTTCAAAATAATCTGCTACCGTGCTTTTTCCCGTACAGATATTACCGGTAAGACCAATTAAAATTTTATTCTTTTTTTTAATAATCTGCTGCAGTATCTCTCGAGCCTTATTTAGTGCTCTGGCCCGATGACTGATTTTGTTTTTCTCCTCCAAAGGTATCTCGGCAAAAGTCTTATCTAACCCTTCAGGCTGAAAAACAGGATCATATCCAAACCCAGCTTTACCCCGGGGATGGGTGGTAATTTTCCCCTGACACACCCCCTCTACGAGTTTGTCTTTGATTCTGCTCCCGACCGGCCTGCAAATTGCAATTACACATCTAAAAGTAGCTTTCCTTTTGGGTTCCGGGACATTTTTCAAAAGAGAAAGAAGTTTCCGATTGTTATCTTCGTAGGAAGCATTTTCACCGGCAAATCTGGAGGAATAAATTCCGGGTGCACCCCCTAACCACTCTACCTCAAGACCTGAATCATCAGCCAGAGATAATTTTCCAGTGAATTTTGTAGCCTCTTTTGCCTTCAATAGTGCATTTTCTCTCAGAGTCGATCCATCCTCCTTTATCTTTGGAAACTGGGGGAAATCTTCAAAGGTTAAAATCTCTATCCCTAAATCTCCCAGTATCTTCTTTATCTCTCTAATTTTATCAGGATTTCGTGTTGCTAATACCAGTTCCATACCCCATCACCTAACACCTGTTTTTCTTTTTCAATAATCTGCTCTATCCCCTTTTGAGCAAGATCTAAAAGCTCCCCAAGAAGCTCCCGGCTGAAAGAGTATCCTTCCCCACTTACCTGAATTTCTACAAACCTTTTTCTACCAGTCATAACAACATTCATATCCACACTGGCTCTGGAGTCTTCCTGAAAAGAAAGATCAAGCAGAGACTCTCCCTCTACTACCCCCACTGATACAGCAGCAAGAAGATCTCTGATAATTGATCCTTCAACTATTTTTTTCCGCTGTAACCACTGATCGACTTCAACCAAACAGATAAATGAACCTGTAATAGCAGCACACCTTGTGCCTCCATCAGCCTGAAGCACATCACAATCAAGCCATATGGTTTGCTCAGGTATTTTATCGAGATTGAGTACAGCTCGCAAAGCTCTACCTATTAACCTCTGAATCTCGTAGGACCTTCCTTTTTTATGCTCTAATTCTCGAGGAGAGCGATTCGGTGTCGAATAGGGGAGCATAGAGTATTCAGCCGTTAGCCATCCTTTACCTGTTCCTCTTAAAAAAGCAGGAACTCCTTCCTCTACCATGGCCACACAGAGAACTTTAGTGTTACCAAAACTTATTAAGGTGGAACCCTGGGCATAGTCAATAAATCCTCTCTGGATAGAAATTGACCGAAGTTCATCCCTTGCTCGACCATCGATTCGCTTCATAATAGAGCCTTCCTATCTCCAATTTTTTCGTAGATGTCCTCTCCCTGAGTAT
>Ga0190360_1000484_pt1 | contig 22347 bp, 21 predicted proteins | sample 48721834_MG_FD_161271 | JGI IMG/M metagenome (GOLD analysis project Ga0190360, IMG submission 161271) | Hydrothermal vent microbial mat bacterial communities from Southern Trench, Guaymas Basin, Mexico - 4872-18-3-4_MG | ecosystem: Environmental > Aquatic > Marine > Hydrothermal vents >... | reverse complement strand
TAATTTATCAATAATTTTACCATTAATCAATATCCCGGGCACGTCAGTAAAAAGAAATAATGTTTCCGCTTTTAAAGCAGATGCAATATGACCTGCGGTTCTATCGCCGTCCAAATTTAATGGTTCAAATTCATGCCCGATCCCAATTGGAGCTATAATTGGAAGGTAATTGTTTGACAATAATAAATCAATTAACGAGCTATTAATCTCTTCAATATTCCCACTAAAGTCGCCGTGAAAAGCGATCTTTTTACCTGTCTTTTCGTCTATTATTCTTAAATTATTTTTTCTCTTAGATTTAATTAAACTGCCATCAATTCCAGATAAACCTACTGCTTTAATTTGTAGTGATTCAAACTTTGCTACCAGATCTTTATTTAATTTGCCTGCCATGACCATTTGAGCAATTTCGACAGTTTCCCTATCTGTGATTCTACTTTCCATTCCAGAAGCTGATTTCACAATGCGGGGTTTTTTACCAATTTTTTCTAGCATTTGATTAATTTGCGGGCCACCACCATGGACTAAAACAATTTTTTTATTAGACTTTTTAATTATATTTGCAATATCTATAATAACATTATTGAACATTTCTCCTTGTGATAATAATTTACCACCTAACTTGATAACTATACTCATTTTTTCATCATTTCATTTTTTACATTCTTTTATTAAATATTCAACAATCCTACCTGCAATATCAGTACCTGTCGTCCAAGAGGCTGCTTTAAATCCTGAAGTGTGGTTAATTTCTTGAATTAAATAACCATTGTCTGTTTCCATTAAATCCAGGCCTAAAATTTCTCCGTCTACTATTTTTGCAGCCTTTAGGGCAATTTTCTCCATTTCGGGTGTAACTTTACATGGCTTACTACGAGCTCCTAATGTTGCAGTACTCCTCCAATCATCCTTTATTTCATATCGATACATCGCAGTTATTACTTCATTACCTATAGTTAAAACTCGAATATCTCTTGGTGGCTCGTCTCTAGTGGAAACAAATTCACTAATATCCCTAGCTGGCTTCCAAATATATTTTTGTAAGTAAAAAATTTTATGATACAGTTGCCCTAATGTTTCTCTATCTTCTAAAACTGCAACTGCAAAATCCCTGTCCTTAAGAAGTGCTACTAATCTACCCCAAGAACCTACTATTGGCTTAATTACTGCAGGATAACCTAAATTTTCTAAGGCTTCTAAAGCGCCCTTTTTTGTAAATGCACAATAGGCTTTTGGTGTTGGGATTTTATTTTTGACTAATTCTAATGTCGTTAGTAATTTATTTCCACAAATTTGCGCGCAATGAAACGAATTTATTACCCTATATCCTTGGTTTTCTAGAATTGCATTAATATATAATCCTCTAAAATAGCTCAATGAACGCTGTAGAAATATGTCTGTATCGAAATGCTCTTTTTCTAAGTCAAGTACTAAGTCATGATTTAAAATTATGTCGTATTCTATATTCCTCTTACGAGCAGCTTTTATGATCTCTTTTTCTTCCCAGCTAATTTTATTACAAATTAAAGTAAAATGCAATTCATCACAACCAATTTATTCAATTATTCGCCCCAGTCATCCTCGACTTCTTCTGCAATTTGGAAAACTACTTCATCATTCTTAATTTCTATGATTTCTAATTCCGAAGAACAATCAGGACACTCTAATATTTCTCCTAATATTACATCATCATTAACTTCTATTTCAAAATAACATGATGGACATGTACCCTTTTTTGTCAATTATTTACCTCCATTTATTATAGATTTAACCAATTCATTTAGTTTTAATTTTGTTGTCTTATTTTTATTTTTAATTTGTTCATTTATTTTCTTATAAATTTGAATTTTATCAGTCCTATCTTTTATCATTCTTGATACTTCTTCTGGAGCAGGACCGCCAATTAAATTTCTATTTTTAATAATATTTTCAATATTTATTAAATCATCAAATTCTTTTTGAGTTATTTTTAAATCTATCTGTAATTCATTTTTGACAAGATTTTTTAATATTTCAACTTTAGCTTGATTTAATGAATATACTGAATTTTTTATTAGACCTTTAATAAATTTTCCTACTATATTATGGGCAGTCCTAAGAGGAATTCCATGTTTTACTAAATAATCCATAACTTCTGTAGCAGCTATAAAATTATTATTTACTAATTCATTCATCCTATCTTTTTTTAATATTATTGTATTAATTAATCCAGTCATTATTGATATTGATTCTTTTACTATCTTAATACTTTTAATTAAAGGATATTTAGTTTCTTGATGGTCTCTATGATATCCTGATGGAAGTCCTTTAATTATATTTAAAACTTGGAATAATAATGAGTTAAGCACAGTAGTGCGAGCTCTGATTAACTCACAGATATCTGGATTTTTTTTCTGTGGCATTATACTACTTCCAGTCGCAAATGAATCGTTGATTTCAACCATATTAAATTCCCTCGTAGACCACAGGATAAAATCTTCGGATATTTTACTAAGATGTATCATTAAAATAGAAAAACTACTCAATAATTTTGCAATAAATTCGCCTCTACATGAAATACAATCTAATGTATTCTCCTGAACACTATCAAACCCGAGTAAATCTGCTGTTAATTTTCGGTCAATTTTCCAACTTACACCTGCCATTGCAGCTGCACCCAAAGGTGATTGGTTAATTTGTTTATAGACTGTATTAATACTTTCAAAATCTCGAATAAAGGCATCTACATGTGACATACTCCAATGCGCAAATGTAATTGGCTGAGCTAATTGAAAGTGTGTGTACCCTGGCATAATTGTATCTAAATTAGATTTCGCCTTATTTATTAATGATTCTATTAAATTTATTAGTTGTTCCAAAATTTCTATAATATTATCTCGCATAAATAAACGTAAATCAAGCTGTATTTGGTCGTTTCGAGACCTTGCAATATGTATATTTCCTCCATCATCTTCTCCAATATAATTAATCACTGCTTTTTCTATATTCATATGTACATCTTCAAAATTTTTCTCTAATATAAACTTATTTTCTAAAACTAACTTTTTAATCCTCTCAAGCCCAGTTAATATATTTTTAATGGTCTGTTCCTTCAAAATTCCAACTTTATATAGCATTATATCATGAGCTTCAGTTCCAATTATATCGTGAATTATTAATTCTTTATCTAAATCAATATCATCTCCTACAGAATAATCTAATACTTCTTTTTTTATATCTGAATCAAACCTACCAGACCAAGGCTTTTCAGTCATTTTAATCATTTTTAAGAATTTTATGGATAAGATATATTCAATAAATTATTCATAAATAAAATTTCTGTAATAGAAGGAACATCTCACAAAAATTTAATTTTATTTGAAACTAAACCATAATAAAAATAATTTCTTAACTTATTTGATATTTTTAAATAAAATTTACATTAAAATTCCAATTATTTAGATTTAAAAAGTAAATTATTAATCTTCATTTTCATTTTGTTTTTTTATTTGATAGCTCATCTTTGTTTGTAATCCCCATAGCTCAATGAAACCATATGAAGCTTTTTCATTGAAGGTCGAAATTCCTTCATATGTAGCAAGTTTATAGTCATAAAGTAGCCATTTTGATTTTCTGCCTACTACTTCGGCGTTTCCTTTAAATAATTTCAATTTAACTGTCCCATTCACTTTTTTATTTACTTCATTTATAAATGCATTTAAATCATCCATTAATGGATTTAACCATAATCCTGCATAACACATGTATGCCCATCGCTGGTCTACCATATTTTTAAAATCTACTTCTTGACTTGTACATACTCCTTTTTCTAAATCTTTATGAGCTTTTATTAAAACAACTGCTGCTGGGTTTTCATAAAGCTCTCTTGATTTAAGCCCTACAATTCGGTCCTCCAAATGGTCTATTCTACCTACTCCATGTTTTCCAGCAATTTCATTTAATTTCTGGATCAATTCATAGCCATTCATCGACTCCCCATTTAATTTAATTGGGATCCCTCTCTTAAATGTTAGTTCTACATATTCTGGGTCATTTGGCGCTTCTCTTGGGTCAGTAGTCCACTCAAATGCATCGGCAGGTGGCTCTTTATCTGGAAATTCTAATTCTCCACATTCGATACTCCTTCCAAATATATTTTCATCAATTGAATAAACTGACTTTTCTGGAATTGGAATTCCATGGCTGTGCGCATATTCGATTTCTTGGTCTCTTAAAAAGCCCCACTCAACAACTGGTTGAATTATCTTTATTTTTGGATTTAATGTAAAGGCTGTAATATTTATTCTAACTTGGTCATTACCTTTTCCTGTACATCCATGAGCTATTGCTACTGCATTTTCTTTTTCTGCAATTTCTATCGCATATTTGGCTAATAATGGACGCGACAATGCCGAATGCAATGGGTATGCACCTTCATATAAAGCATTTGCTTTTATAGCTGGAAATAGATAATTTTCTACAAATTCTTCACGCGCATCTATTGTATAGTGTTTTTTTACGCCTAATCTATATGCTTTTTCCTCTAATTGCTTAAAATCCTTTCCTTTCTGACCAATTGAAACTGTGCATGATATTACCTCACATTTATAATTTTCTTGCAACCAAACTAACATCGTACTTGTATCCAGCCCACCTGAATATAGCAAAACTACTGGTTTATTCTTCAAATCTTCTATCTTCGGTGAATATGTAGCCCTAAACATTTATATCACTAATATTTTATATCTTTTTAATATCTTATAATTTTTCACTATTAATTTAACTATCATTTAAAAATTAAAAATTGAAACATAATTTCACATTTTTCTTAGATTAAACTATAAAGGTTTTTTAAAATAATTATTTAAATTTTTCCGAAATCATGTTATAACTATATCACAATTTAATTTTTTTTCTAAAAAAGATTGAGACTGATAAATGATCTGAAATATATTTCTATCTCTTATCATGTCTTTATTTTTCTATATTATTTTTTATAGATTTTATTCTCTTTAATATTTAAAAGTCTTCAAAATCTATTCTTTAAATAATAATTTGGAATTAAGCTATATTATTGATTTTTTCTCAAAGTATTAGCCGTAGATTTTAAGGTAATTCATTTTTCGCCAAGTAAATAAAAAAAAATTAATTTTTATATAAAATTTCTGATAGTAAAAATTCAAACTATACAAAATTGTATATTTAATCTCTTACAAAATGAATACATTATTAAAATAAATATATTATTTCTATTTTCACATTTCAAGTTCTGTTATTTAATTTAAAAATTAACTTATCCATTAATATAGTTTTTTTTTAAATTAGATACTAATATTTACAATTAAATTCTTATTCAATTTAGGTTTTGTTTTTATATAATTAAATTTATAATTAAACAATTTAATTCATGAACAAATTAAAAAATTTACAAAGTATATGTGATCTAAATGGCAAATTTAGCTGATGAATTACCAGACACAATTTACATTCCATTAGGAAGAAGGGGATTCCAACCAATAAATATTAAGGCTTGTATTAGGTGCTCAATGGAAAATAAATTTGTATTAGAATTTCTTGAAAAAAAAATTAACATAGAAGAGTCTGACGAATCAAAAAAGGAAATAATTGATTACAAAGTAAAATGTAGAAATTGTAATGCTATATATTATATAAGAATGATTAAAATAAAAAAAATTGTTGAAGAAGAAGGAGAAAAAAAAGAAATCTTGGTCGTTACTAATTTCAATATTCTTGATGAAAAAGGAAATGATGAAGGATGGCTTGGGACATTATATGAATAATTTTTTTATTATATCCCCTTGGAGTATTTAATTTTCAATAATTTTTCTAATTTTATTGGTTAAATTTTCAATAAAAAACTTTATAATAGATTCACCTTTTTCTTTTGTAGCTTTTACAGGGTCTCCCATGACTCCACTTTTCATCCAAGGGCGTCCTGTTAATAATAGCTCATAATCAGGAAATTTTGGTTCTTCTTTTATAACTTTATCAATTTTTACAAGATTTTCTGATAAATATAACATAATAGATGTTTCTAATTCTCCTGAATGGATTGGAATTGATTTTAATAATTTAAAAATTCTGTTATCACTAATATCTTTACTTGATATTATGTATATATGAACATCTGGCTCGTTCCGCCATTTTCTTTTAATTGTATATGCAGCTTCGTTTAGAGCCATTAAATGATTGCTGGAGCCATGAAAAGAAAATATTATCAATTTTTTAAAACCATTTTCTAAATAATTTATCAAAATATCTTCAATAAGATGTTTAAAAGTTTCAAATTGTAGCATAATAGAACCAGGGAATTCCCTTGTTTTTCTGGAGATTCCAAATGGAATTAATGGCGCAACAATTAAATCTAAATTATCTCCTACTTTTTTTGATATATACATACCAATGTCATTATCCGTAGAAACTGGAAGATGAAAACCATGCTCCTCATATACACCAGTAGGTATTAATATAACTTTATTTTTTCTCACATAATCTTCGATTTCTTTCCAGGTCATATTTTCTAAAAGCATTTGTTTCCCACCATCAAATATTTATGAAAATTTAATTCGAATCCAAAATTATTTCGATTACTAATATTACGAGTAATTTTAAAAAAATGAGTAAAATAAAATAGTATTTAATCTTCTACTCGTTCGATTACAATTGCTGTTCCCTGTCCTCCACCAACGCAGAGGTTTGCAAGTCCGTATTTTCCTTTTTTGAGATTTAATATTCGAGCTAAAGTCCCGGTTAATCTAGCTCCACTAGCCCCTAATGGATGTCCTAACGCTATAGCCCCGCCCTTTATATTTACCTTATTTGGGTCTATTCCTAATTGGTCAATACAATATAGTGTAACAATTGCAAAAGCTTCATTAATTTCCCAATAATCGATATCATCTACAGTTAGCCCAGCTCGTTCTAATGCCTTTTTCGATGCAGGTACGGGCCCTTTTCCCATTACACTTGGATCTACTGCTGCGACTGCCATAGAAACTATTCTAGCCAATGGTTTTAAGTTATATTTCTCCATCTGCTCTTTTGTCATTAAAATAACTCCTGCTGCTCCAGCATTTAAGGGCGACGAATTTCCCGCTGTAATATTACCTTTTCTCTTAAAAGCAGGTTTCAATTGAGCCATTTTTTCCATTGTCCCACCACGACGAATGGACTGGTCAACATCAATAATTTTTTTAGTACCGTCTGCCAATGTGACCTCTACGGGAAGTATTTCTCCTTTAAAATACCCTTCATCAACAGCTTTTGCGGCTAGTTCATGGCTCCTTAAACTCCATTTATCCATATCCTCTCTTGTTATCTTATCTTTTACTTCATTAAACAATTTTTCAGCTGTTAAACCCATATTAATTGCTACCGCTGCTTCAAAACCACTAGGATGTTGCCCTAACTTTGGACTTGGCTTTACTCCTTCACCCATTGGATGATGGGTCATATGTTCCATCCCTCCCGCAAGCACTATATCTGAAAATCCAGTCATTATTTCCATTGCACCATACTGAATTGTTGTTTGACTTGACGCACATTGACGATCAATTCCAGCTGCTGGGACGCTTAACGGTAATTTAGCTAATAAACTAACTGTCCTACCACCATACATCCAATTCTCCCCAATTGGAAAAGCACACCCCGTTAATACATCTCCAATCTCTTCCGGATTAATTTTCGTCCTTTTTACAAGCTCCTCATACACAAAACTTGCAAGATCATCTGCTCTATAGCAATTAAATACATCTCGCTCAGGTTGCCTTGGCCTTGACCTTGAAAATGCTGTTCTCAAATAATCTACTATATATACATCTCGCATTGATATCACTAAAAATAATAATTTTTTGACCTATTTTTTCAAGTCTATTAATTTATATTATATTTTTTTATTTTTTTTTTTAAATTAAATTATGATCTATATTTAAAAATGAAACATTAATTTCTTTAAATTTTTTCAATATTTATATTTATGAGCTTTTAAAGCAGTTAAATATTTTAAATTTTAAAAAATTGTTTTAAATCAATATTAAAAATTTAATTATTATTTGAATATTTTTTCAAATCTTGTTTCTTAGAATTTTAAATCTGGTAACTACTGTTTTTGTTTGATATTTGTCTCATATTTCATTTTTTCAAACTATTTCCTTAGGTAATTTCCTAGGTAATCTATCATTTACCGGCAATAATAGTTTGAACTTTTTATGCGGCTCAATCTGATACCAGTAGGCTGTTGAACTATAGTCATTAGCCAATCTATTTGCATGTCCGTGCTCAATTGTTACTTTTATTGATTTTTCAAAATAAATTGGGTCTAATATATGAAACCGATAGTAAGAGATTTTTCCTGACCAATTTTTACCTCCAGGTAGCGTTATTCCATGATATAATGAATTATATTCTTGAGTTGGACAATATGCAGAATTAAAATAATCCTCAGTTCCTGTTCCATAAATTATTGGTTGCTCAGAACCATCAATGTAAATCATATCATCACCTTCACCGGGCCAATTATGTTCTGAAGTCTCTCTTAAATTGTGAATATTAATATTACATCCAACATAATGTCCTTTCCCTTCTGCTTCCAAAATCAAATAATTTTTTGAAAAATCCGTGTTCTTACCCTGCAACAAAAAGCTCACATTATTTGAAAAATGTTCATCTGAAACGCCTTCACATGGATTTTCTCGATTCCACCAGGCATGAAACCTACCCATATTCTCTTGCAATTTATCATATAGTTCAAAATCAATATAAAAATAAAACAATAGCGTGGATTTTGCTTCGTTCTCTATTTCTAATATTGCCCGCTCCTCAAATGGCATTGGAAAATAACAATTAAACCCACGACCATTTTCAGGAGACATTGAAAGAGGCATCGAAACAAAATTCTTACAAATCGCATGCCCAATCCCAAAAAAATCACCTATCGGGACTTCAATACTTGGACTTTTTTCTCCATCCCAATAAGCTCTCAATACTACTTTTCTTAGATAATATCTTGAACTGCAATCCATTGTACACCAAATATGTACAATACAACCCGGCCCGCCGATATCCGCAATAACCCTCTTCTCATCTCTCTTAATAACTAAAAAATCTTTATTTCCATGAGTTGGGTCATGACTTGAAATACGCCTTCTTTTAAAATTCCTTATTATTGGAAGATCTTTCATTTTTTTATCTTCTTAATTTTTTATTATTTTTATTCTTAATTATATTATTTATATTTGGTAATATAGAATTTTAATTATGAACTTAAAAACTCCTAAAAATGTATTGAAAGGCGCTGAAGGATTCCATTTTAAAGGGTCAAATAACGGCGTTATACTAATCCACGGCGGTGGCGGTGGCTCTGCATCTGATATGCGAGAAATGGGAAAATATATTTATGAAGCAACTGGAATGTCCGTATTTGCTCCTTTACTTCCAGGTTACGGGACCACAAAAGAAGACCTATACAAAACAAAAGTAGAGGACTGGATAAATGCATTAAAACAGTGGCTCTTTGATTTTAAAAACGAAGTCGATAAAATATTTTTAATTGGACATTCTATGGGTGGCATTTTAGCATTGTATTTAGCTTGCCAATTTCCAAATGAAGTACATGGTGTTATCTCTATTAGCACACCTATGAAATTAAAAGGATTTCTATTAAAATTAGTTCCCCTTTTTCAAATCTTTATAAAATATTGGAAAACTAATGACATTGAAGAATTCCAAAAAATATCTAATGGAATCTGGGTCGGTTATGAAAAAATCCCTTTAAATACACTTTCAAAAATTAAAAAATTAATTAGAATTACTAAGGCTAACCTTAACCAATTAAAATCTCCTATCTTAATAATTCAAGGAAATAAAGACCAATTTGTCCCCAAATCAAGTCCTAATTTTATTTATAATAGCGTCAGTTCTACTGATAAATCTATAAAATGGTTTGATACAACTCATGAAATATTGTTTTCTAAAATTAAAAACGAATTGTTTTCTACTATCACCGAGTTTTTAAAAAAGTTTATTTAATATTTTTTAATCATATATCTAATTTGGTGGTATATAATGTTTCTTGATTCTCCTTCAATTTCAAATGTAATATTTTATCCACGAAAACATGAAATCTCTAATTATACAAACATAAATGAAAATATTCACATCTTAAAATTCCAAATAACTGACGAAATTACAATTGGCGGCTTTTTTTATTTAAATAAACCTGAACTACCCTCTATTTTACTATTCCATGGTAATGGAGAATTAGCAATTGAATATCAATATTTCGCCCCCCTATTTTTTGAATGCGGCGTTAACTTGGCTGTTATGGATTTTAGAGGATATGGTTTCAGCTCCGGTCATCCCTTTTTTAGTAGCCTATATTTAGATGCACTTCCCATTTACGAAAATTTTAATGAATGGATTAAAGAAAAAAATTATAATAATTCTATCTTTGTACTTGGACGATCTTTAGGCAGCTTTTGCGCAGCTGAAATTGGTAGCCATAACCCAACTAACCTTCATGGCATCATTTTTGAAAGCGGCGTTGGAAATACATTTAAAATAATGACAAGACTCTTTAATATTACTATACCTGAAATAAAAAACGAAATATTGAATAATTGGTCTAATGACATGAAAGTTTCAAAATTTAATATACCAACACTTATTATTCACGGTACATCTGATTGGATTGTACCCTACGAACATGCTCAAATTCTCTTTAAATCTATCCCACAACACATAGAAAAAAAATTAATAACAATCAAAGGAGCTGGACATAATAATATTTTTAGTTTTAAAGACCAATATTTCCCTCCATTAAAAGATTTTATCACAAAATACAAATAATGTAATGACCAAATAATTGAATTGTTATATTACTTTGAATAAATTACAAAATAATTAATAATAAAGTATATTTTGAAACATTCCAATATTGTATTTCTAAATTTAAAATATAATTTTTATTACAATCTTATTATTATGCTAATAAAATTAAATCACAAAAATTTTATGAATTATCTTTACGTATTGCAAAAACTACTTGAATTTTCTTCTTACTTTTATCCCGATTATCATTATTGCTAAAGAAATTTTTCCTTAATTTTTTTATATTTACTTATTCTCATTTATATTGAAAAATATTTAAAGCTAAGTCCAGAGTTAAATATACCTAATTTGTCCAATTGTAATTTTATAAAGATTATAAAAAAACAGACATTTTTAATGAGGTGTCTTTATGTCGATTATTTATAATGAAATCGATGAGAATATAATTAAAAAATTAAAAGAAATCGTCGGTGAAGAATATGTCAATGATATTCCGGCAATGATGCACGCATACATGGCTCGCGGTATAATGGGTATTAGGGCAGCACCTCCAAATGTTGTAGTACGACCTATTACTCCTGAAGAAATTCAAAAAATTCTCATACTTGCAAATGAACATAAAATCCCTGTTACTCCTATGGCTGGTGGACTTTCCGGCGGATTTGCTCTCCCACTCCTAAAAAATGGGGGAATACTTCTAGACTGCAGCAGAATGAACAGAATTATTGAAGTCGATACTAATGACCGTTATGTTATAGTTGAACCTGGCGTCCGAGCAGGAGAAATTTGGGCATATTTCCATAAACACTATCCAGAATGGGCCCCCCCTATCGCAGACGGCGCACCTCCAGCTGCAACCATTATGGGTGATGCTATTGAAAGAGGCTTCTCACTAGTCACAGGCAGATACGGCCCCCAAGCTGATATGGTACTAGGAATGGAAGTTGTCCTCCCTACTGGCGAAATCTTCAGAACTGGCTCATGGGGACTCCCAGGCGCTAAACCATTTTATAAATATGGACTTGGCCCCGATTTACACAGCCTTTTCTTTGGAAGTCAAGGAGCAATGGGCGTTATAACTAAAGCAGCTTTAAAGATCGTCCCACATCCTAAATTTAAAACCGTTAAAGCTTATGGTTTTGAAAACTGGGAAGATTCTCAAAACGCTACTTTAATGGCTTCTAAATACGAAATGGGCATTGCCGATCATTTCGTAATGGTACAAGGTGGAAATTGGTGGCTCGTTCCCACTCGATGGCGAAAAGAAAAAATACCTAAAAAATATGATTATTGGAAAAATCTCGGAATCCCTAAATATTTTATGAATTTTGAAATTTGGGCTCACTCTCAAGAAGAACTTGACTTTGTCTGTAATAAACTTGACAAAATTATTTTAGAGGATTTTAAACCGTCCGCTAAAGGTAAAGTTTATGAATGGAAATTACATCCACTTCAAATTCAAAGCCGATTATTAAAGCCCAATAAAATAGCCATTTCCTATGGCCAATGGGAACAAGGGTTTTTATTTGTAACTTGGTACACTCCGTGGGTTGATGCTGCTGAATGTATGACCATATATTGCGACCTAATGGAAAAATATGACTTTCCTCCAGTAATGTGGTATGCATCAATTGACCACTGCCGCGAAGCTATCATTATGCCAATTTTTTGCTTCGATAGCCGCAAAACGGAAGACTTCGAACGACTCGAAGCGTGCGAAACCGAGGTCACTAAGGTCTTCCTCGATAAAGGCTGGGTAAATTATAGACCAAATCCCTCTATCCACGCTCCTTTAACGTTTGAAAAAGCCGATATGTCATATAGAATGCTGAAAAAAGTGAAAGAGCTTATTGACCCCAATATGATTATGCATCCCGGTAGACTTGCATTTCCATGGGGTCCTAAAGAAACTCCAAAATATTTGGTAGGTTTTAGAAAAAAATAGGTGATTTTGAAAATGGAAGAGTTATTAAAATTTAAGGACGACTTGTATAAGTGCATACATTGCAGGGCATGTAGGTTTGCCTACTCTGGAGAGCCCAACAGAGAAGGATTGGGCGAGCATAATGGCGTCTTATATGAAGGAATGATGGATGGCTGTCCAGCAGGTATAGAATATGGCTGGGAAGGATATTGGAATGCAGGGCGCATGTGGATAGCAAGAGCTGTCCTTGAGGGTGATTTGGACATTCATGACAAAAAAACTCGTCAAGAAATTTACGATATTCTTTATCGATGTCCTACATGTGGACTTTGTTCAATGCAATGTGAAAATAACTTACCAACAGTTCCTATTAATGAAGCTCTACGTGCAGCTCTTGTTGAGGCTGGTGTAGAACTACTCCCAAAACATAAGGGCTTACGTGATCTTATTGATACAAAAAATAATCCTTATAATGAGGAGCATAAAAACCGTACTGCATGGGTGACTGACAAAAGCAAAATTGATAATCCCAATGCAAAGATCGCCTATTTTGTTGGATGTACAGCTGCTTATCGAATGAACGACATGGCGCGAGCTACGGAAGACATTTTAAATAAATTACAGAAAAAGGGCTACATACCAGATTTTACGATATTATCAGATGAAGTGTGTTGTGGTAGTGTTATTTTCAGGACTGGTCAATTAGATGTAGCAAAGAAGGTCATGAGAATAAATGTTGAGAAATTCAACAAATATGAAACAGTAGTTTTTAGTTGCGCTGGCTGTTATAGGACTATGAAAATTGATTATGAACGGTTCAGTGAAGTAGAACTTAAATATAACCCAAAGCATGTGATTGAATTAATAGCTGAATTAATGTTGATCAAATGTCCAGCTTGTGGGAAATGGAATGACCCTGATGCTGAATATTGTGGAAATGATTTTTGTCCAAAATATTCTAAAAGGGGTGGGGTACCTTTTCCAGCCGAGTTTCATGAGAATAAATTGAAGATTGAGAAAAAGTGGACCAAAGGTGCAGTTACATGGCATGACCCATGTCATACAGTCCGTCATTTTTGTCATTATCTAAAAGATAAAGCAATAGATGAAGTTACAGGTGAAGGCGATTCAAACATGTGGCGTACATATGTTCCATCAAAATTCGAACGAGAAAGATGGATTGAAATGCCAAGAGCCATAATCAGAAATATTCCTGGAATGGAATTAAAAGAAATGTATCGAATAGGTGAAAATTCTCTTTGTTGTTGTGCAGGCGGTGGTGTAAAGGCGGGATATCCTGATTTTGCTCTCGAGGGTGCAAAAAGGCGTATAGAAGAAGCGGAAGCAACTGGTGCAGATATACTTATGACTGCGTGTCCATTCTGCGAGTTGAACATGGGGCAGGCAGCAGAAGAATTTAAAATGAAATTTGAAGGTAAAGTTTTGGATTTACTTGAAATTTTGAATGAATTAATCGATTAAAAGTTTCTAAAAAATAATTCATTTCAAATTTCAAACTATTTTTTATTTAAAATTTTAATATAACAAAATTTTTTAAAAGAATATTGTGAATGGAAATCATATTTATTGGACTGTTAATTATAGGATAATTTTTTTATTCAATATTAATGCTAATTTTAAAATATCTATCAATAATCGATAATCGGATAGGATTATTTAAGGTAGATATAAATTTTTCTTAAAAGTTGTGGTGATATCGGACTTAGAGTTTCAAACTCTTTTTCTGACAGTAAAAAGGATTATAAATTCTTGTTATATTAGAACATAAAAATATAAAAATATAAAAAATATACTAGTAAACTTTTTATATTTATATAATTTAAATAAACCAAATGTCAGTTGTAAAGATAAAAAACAAAAAATTATTAGAAAAAATTCAAGCAATGTTAACACTTAAGTTAGGAAAAAGATTTTCTCAACAAGAAATTCTGGATAAGAGTATTGAATATTTATCTAAGAATATAGATAAATTCATTGAAGATAATTTCAAGTTTATCGAGATATCACCTGAAAGGATTGAGAAGATAATAAATTCAGCTGTTGATATTAAATATAATACTATTAAAGATGAAGATACAGATATTTATGGTTTTTAGGGTAATAGGGTAATTAAATGGCTATTTTTTTAGATACTGGGTTTTTCTTTGCACTTAAATTTAAGAAGGAGCCAAATTATAATAATGCGATTAAAATATTAGAGAGGATTGCTAAGAAAGAATTTGGGACTCAATTTAGTTCTACATTTATCATAGACGAATTAATGACCCTTATTTGGAGAAGAACAAAAAACAGTAAAATAATAAATGAAACGTGGGATTTTTTTAGACCCAAAACAAAAGTTTGTCATATACTTGACATTACTTTGGATGATATATATCAAATTTATAATTTATTTAATCAACAAATTAATAGGCCAAAATTTTTAAGTTTTACAGATTGTTCTACTCTATATTTAATGGATAAATACAATATTATATATTTAGCCAGTTTTGATAGTAATTTTAATGGATTAGTAAATAGAATTCATTAATATTTATGTAAAAATAGACCTAAACCTAAATGACTCAGATAATGATAATGATGGATGAGAGATTAACTATAGTCTCGGTTCAAATAATTTTTATAAACGTAGATAAGATGATAAGTTTCAATTTATAAAAGTAAGAAATATTCGATAAAGATTATTAAAAAAGAAGAAAATTCTGGGTTTTAAAAAGGTATTTAAATAAATTTTGAGAGAAAAAATTGTAATATTAGTTATGGAAATAATCTCTATTTGATTAAATATTTCACAATTCGTGAGATCCCCAAAATTTTTCCGAAATTAAAGATATAAAAAAAAATTTCAGCCCAAAAATTTGAAGTAAAAAATTTCTTAATTTTAGTTGATATTCAAGAGTTTTTGACGAGCCTAAAATAATCTAGCTATTAATCAAAATTTATAATTAAAAAAACGAATCCAAATTTAATAATAAAGTTCTATCAATTAGAGAATGATATAAGAATTGATAATATCTTTTAAAATCATATTATACAAAGTGGAATTTATCCTTCAACTGATGAGAAAACAATAATATCCGCAAAGAAAGTAATTAGTGAACCAGAAATTATTAGTATAGAGCCAAAGATTACGATTATTATTTGACCCCAAACTATTGAGCTAAAAAGACATATAGTCCCAAGTATAGCAATTATAAGAAAAACAATAAGATCAAAAACATTTCCAATAAAATTCTCATCAAAATAAGCCTTAAACCCTAATATACCCCAAATTGTAAAAATAATTGATAAAACCATTATAAAAATTCCATAAATTGGATAGTTATCTATACCATATTCAAGTATCCAACCACCAATAAAGGTCAATATATTAAATAGTCTTCCAATACAAAATAGTATTAAAATTTTATTTTTCATATATTGTATTCTCGTTATTTTTTTTTGAACAAATCCCATGAAGACATATTTTATAATTTCTATTAATATAAAATTAAAAAATTAGCAACGAAGTGGGCTTAAAAGACTAAGTATAGAATGAAAATATAAGATTTTTTTAAAGGAATTTGGAATATATAAAAATAAAATAATAACAAATTTATTTTAAGATATAAGATTTAGAATTTAATAAATTATATTTACTTAATAATTTTTTTGAATGTATAATTTATCTATATTTGATATTTTGAATATTGAAATAATGTGCATTTATCAATAAACAAAATATTGTACTCAATTAATAACAAAAAGTAAGTGGGGTTAAAAAATAGAGTAAAAAAATATAAACTTTAAAATTAATTAATGTTTCAAGTTTTTTCTTTGTTTTAGTTTTATTTTCGAAAAGTTTCGTATTTCATTCAAATTTGATCAGAAATTCGGGTTTATTTTTAAGATTTAACAAAAATAAGAGCATTAATGATTACAGATATTTTCGCCACCTTCAAGAGTACCTGCAATAATTTTATCAATGGTTTCTTGAATAGTACCAGTTACGCCCATTATAGGGGTAATTCCTTGGTTCATAAACAATTCTTGAGCTTTAGGGCCCATTCCACCACAAATAACCCAGCTGACACCAAATTTTGCGAGCCAAACTGGTAAAAGTCCGGGTTGATGTTCAGGTGAATCGACGATTTCTTGTTTAACAACCTTATTTCCATCAAATTCAACGATAGTATAGGCTTGACACCTGCCAAAATGTTGAGCGACCATATTTCCATCTGTTGCAATACCTACTTTCATAGTTAGATCACATCATACCTTTTATATTTTAAAATATAAAATGTTCATATTTAACTTTTTGTATATAACACATAATTTAAAAATAATAATCAATAGTAGTGTATTAATTTTTTTATTAAAAGTTTGTGGTTAATAGGAACCGAAGCGCTTTAAATTAGGAAATGAGATGATTTTTTAGAAATTAGACAAAATAAAAAAATAATTTAAATTAAAAATTATTCATCTGGAATAACACCAGTCCAGCCTGGTCTCTTATTTGGGGGTAGATGACTCCATGGGCCGTTTCCTGGGTATCTTTGGTTATTTCGTCTCCAGCCGCCTCTGCCGCCGCCTCTACCGCGACCTCTACCGCCGCCTCTTACATTATTAAACCCTTGTTGATTATAGAAATTCTGGGAATTTGTAGTAGGTATAGTGTTTCTAAACCTACCGCCGCGACCAAATCTAAGATACCCATTTGGGACTCCACATCCACCTTTACCATCTGGACCAGTACCATCGCCACCGGGCATTTTTAATATCACATCCTTATTTAATTAACTTTTAATTTATATCTATGAGTATTAATTAACGATGCTATATAAATTTTGTGACATAACACAATTTTACAAAACTTTTTAAATCAGCTTTTTTTTATTTATCTTTATGTTTTGTAATAGAATTAATAGTATAGGTTAAACAGATATTACAGTTAGTCTATGTACTGAAATTTTTGAGAAATATTTAGGACTAAATATAGATTATGAAAAATATTCAGATTAATTTTTGGATAATTTGCGTTTTTTATATTTTAATCCTTTTAAATAAAGTCCACGCATCATTTGAATTGCTTCTTCAATAGTAGAAGCAACTGGGATTGTTCTATTTAACTCAAGTCCATTTATAATTATTCCATAAATTTTTAGCCACGGGCAGTATGCAACGACTGGTTTATTATTTTGAATGGTACGTAAGATATTTCCGAGTCTACGGCCAATTTGCATAGATATTGTAGGGACATATGGGACTAATAGAATAACTATTCCCTCTACATTGTCGAAATTTAGTAATAGTTCCAGGCAATTTTCAATATCAGTATCATTTACTGAACCTGTCAAATCAATTGGATTTTCAAAAGACCCGATGGATGCAATGACTGGGTTCACTTTATTTTTCATTTCTTTTTTTTGTTCATCTGTAAATTCTACAAGGTTTAACCTATAATATGCAGCTAGATCTGCAGCTAAAACGCCATGACCTCCTGAAATTGACAAAATTACTATTTTATTTTCTTTAAGAGGACTTAGACCAAATGAAATAGCTTTTGTATAACTAACCAGTTCACTTTCTGAAATGGCTTCAATAATTCCTGCTTGGCGAAAAGAAGATGAAATTAGATTTATATTGGAGGCAAGAGAAGCAGTATGAGACATTGCGGCTTTTGCGCCCATTTTTGATTTACCACCTTTGATAATGATGATATCTTTATCAGATTGTTGTGCAAATTCTATTATTTCTTTCCCTGTATTTTTTTTAAATCCTTCATTATAAATTACAATTGTATCAATTCCTGGTTCTCGGTCATAATATTTCAAAAGTATGCTTTCATTTATTAATGCTTTATTTCCAATGTTTGCTGCAGAAAATATTCCAATTTCTCGTTCATGAAATTTACTGAAAATTTGATCAATGAGAAATCCACCAGATTGTGAAATGACCGCTACATTTCCAGAAGGTGGGGTTGCAAGTCTCTCGCTCGGTAATATAAAGGTATCACAATATTTTGAATGGATACCAAGGCAATTTGGCCCCATAAAGGGGAGGTCATCATATTTTTTTGATATTTCAATAAGTCTATTTTCCAATTTTACTCCATCAGACCCTAATTCTGAAAATCCACCTGAGCCAATAATTGCACTTTTGACCCCGAATTCACCGCATTTTTTCAGTTCATCGGGTACTAATTTTGCAGAAATCATTAGTACTGCAAGGTCAAGGTCAACTGGTATTTCTCCCAAATTTTTATAAACGATATTTCCTTCTAAAGTGCCTCCTTTGGGATTAACAGGATAAATATTAACGGGATATTCAAATAAATTTTTATTATAGATTATATTTCCAGGAAATAATGGATTTATCAGTGAAACCCCAACAATAGCCATATTTTTTGGTTTAAATATATAATCAAGTTTCTTAATTTCCAAATTATTCACTTTTTAGATTTTATTTTATTTATTTTTATATTAAGTCATTAATTTATTAGTTTGAATAATTTTGAATTATTTTTTCAATAGGTTTAATTTAATTGATTTTAAAAAAAAGTATTTATTTAAAATTGTGGTAAATTATATTCTTTTATTCTGACAATCAATTTCTTTATAAATATTAAAGAGATTGAATAAAATTACTCGAAATATTATTATCAAATAGTTTAAGACATAAAATTTTGTTTTTTAGTATAAATTGCTACTTTATTCTTTAAAGTAAAAATAAGCGGATATAACAAGAACGATTAAACTGGAAATTGCAATTAAGGGAAAATAAAAGATATTCAGGAAATCCCAAGTTAAATATTTTTTTAATATATAGAAAATAGTTATTGTAATTTGGGATGTTAAAATAAAGGTAATTGTAACTTTATTTATTTTTTGTGAAATCTGTTTAAATTCAAGAAGTGCTAATGGTAAAACTATTGGAAATGAGAGAAAAATTAGTCGATATATATTACTTGCGAGAATTATTTGACCTATAAAAATTGGTATTATCCAGTAAGAGCGTTGTAAAAATTTAATATTATTATCAAAATTGAAAAAAGCCATAATCCAGAAAAGTCCGAATGTTAAAAAAATATTATATAAGGTAGATAAGAGATTTTCTAAATGATAAAATAACCATATTGCCTCATAGCTTCCAGTATGGGGTATAAATAACCTTAGAACTATAAATATTCCAAGACTGGGAGTTGCGATTAACAAAGTTTTGAAAATTTTTTTAAATAAATTCCCAGATTCTAAAACAAAATAAATTGGAATTATCAAGAGTATTGTTTCTTTATTAAGAACTCCGATTGCTAAAATGACTATGATTAAAATATCACGATATATTCTTTTATCTGGATTATAAAATACGAGTAAATAACACCCTATTAGAAAAATCAGTTGATTTAATTGGTCTACCATTATAAAATTATGGATTAAATAGATACTAGTTACATTCCCAGCAGTAAAAATAATTTCACCATTAAATGAATAAAATTTATTGAAATTTAGTCGTTTTAGAAATTTATAAAAAATTATTGAAGTCAAAATAAAAAAGATAAAATTAATATAAAGAAAAGATGAACCAGAATCAAAAGGTAAAATAAAAACAATTAAAGGAGTTAATATCCTATAACAGTAAGGAGCACTTATACTTGGATTAAAAGGTGTTTCAGACATCATTTTATAATAAAAAGCGTCTTTAACCGGGATTAAGGGAGAATAAAAATAAAATATTATACTCCAAATTGTATATACTCCAATTGGAAGTAAAACAACTGAAATTATCTCCAAATTGATATTAATTTTCATTGTATTTCTAAATTTATATCTTAGTGTTGATTAATATTTTTTATTTTTTGATTCATATAAATCTATTGTAATTTTATTTTCTGCAATTTAAAACCTAAAATTTTAATATATTTATTAAATTTTTAATTTTGAGTTTTTAAAAAAAAAAATGATTTGGTGAATTAAAGTGGCACAAGAAAAGGATAGCAAAAATATAAATGAGGATAAGCAAGAAGAAAAAACTGAAAAAAAAGAAGAAACAGTTGAAAAAGAAAGTGAAAAGAAGGAAGAAACCTCTGAAGAAAAGCCTAAGAAAAGAAAGAAATTTGTATTTGAATGTACTGAATGTGGTGCATGCTGTAAAAGGTCATTTCCAATTTACTATGAAGATTTGAAGAGGTGGAATCTAGACCAGACCTTCCCTAGAGTTTTTCCACACCTACAAATTGAATTAATACCTCCGGCAGGATTTCAAATCAGCTTTAAAAAGGTGAAAAATGATGCCGGTGAAGAAGTATGCCCCTTTTATACACCAAATAGTAATAATCGTTGTGGATTATTTTTTTCAAAACCTATCAGTTGTATTGCATTTCCTTTAGGTTATGACAAATCTACAAATAGATATTATATTATCGATAAATCCTGCGAAGGTCTGGGAAAAGGGACAATGACCCGTGAATATTTACGACAGATGCGAGAAAATAGTCAATTAGACTATGAGTGTAGAATTAGAACAAGTAATACGTTACCAATATTACAAATTCTTTTCATGCAGTTTTTTAATCAGCAATCGCAAGAAGTAATGGAATCATTAAGCCCCGAAGACAGAGAACAATTAGAAAAAATTCTGGCTAAATCTAAAGGCGGGGATAAAGATGTAGCACAAAATGAAACAAAGGAGGATAAATAAATTAATAAATAATCAGAATAAAATAAATTATTACCTATTTTTAATTTTCTAAAAAATTTTTCATTCTTTTTTATGTTATGTCTTCAAATCAAAGAAGAGATCAAGTCCATATTTGTCATAGAGTTCATCTATTAAGTATACTAAGGGGTTCTGATGTGAATGATACTTTTTCCAGACCAATTTATTTCCAAATAGTGCAAAATGTAATATTCCTTCATTATCGAAGCACGGGTCTTTAGGAGGAGGACTTACTTTAATTGTAGGGGGATTTTCTGGATATCCAAATGCATATAATATTTGAGTAACTCGATTAATTCCGTCCCGCCATTTTGAAGTAGAATAAATACCTTTACTAAGATTATTTTCATCAATTAATTTCCATTCTTTATGTTGATTCATATTTATTAATTCGTTTATGTGTTGAGTAAAAACTTCGATATTTCCACCAATTGGTTCGGGGTTCCAATAGAATTTTCTATTTCCAATATCAATATCTTCTAAGGTAGATTTTAAGGATACAGGCTTTTTTCTACCTTTAATTATTTGATAAACTTTTACAGAAACCAATGAAATATTAGGTTTTGCTCTGATATTGCCATAAGACCCACCTAATAAGTCTATAACTTGGTCATTATACTTCCATAATAGTCTAAGTGCTATACTTCGAATTGAGTCTGATTTCTCAGATTGGACATAGTCGGTAGTTCCCAATAAAGGACAAACCCAAATTAGTTCCATTTTAAAACATCCAAATTCATTTAGTAGAATAAAAAAATATTTATTAAAAAGCTTTTGAGTATGATATTAACAATTTTAAATATATTGCTTCCAATATTCAACGCTTTTAGTAATATCATCTAAAACTTTCTCTTCATCAGCTTCAAATGGATGGATTATTT
>Ga0190360_1000482_pt1 | contig 22431 bp, 26 predicted proteins | sample 48721834_MG_FD_161271 | JGI IMG/M metagenome (GOLD analysis project Ga0190360, IMG submission 161271) | Hydrothermal vent microbial mat bacterial communities from Southern Trench, Guaymas Basin, Mexico - 4872-18-3-4_MG | ecosystem: Environmental > Aquatic > Marine > Hydrothermal vents >... | reverse complement strand
ACCTTTACTGCCTTTGTACTTTTGAAACCAAGTGATTTTGCGAGCTCTCTTATGCTGGGAGGATAACCCTTCTCCGCTATATACTCTCTCAGAAGTCTCAATATCTTTTCTCTCGTATGCATAGGTACCTCCTTTGTAAACGTTTGTTTACTTAATTATAAAAAGAATTTTGAATTTGTCAAGGGGGAATGAGAGGATTGTAATTACTATTTAGATGTTCGAAATTTTACTATTATAGATGTCACATAAAACAAGGTATAGAAAATGCGGAAGTCATAAAAAGACCGTGATTTGTGATTTGTGAATCGTGAGAGAAAACAAAGGTAGAGGTCAATATAGAAAAAAAGAGTAGCAAAAAACTGAGGTGAACTTGTTGGAAAAACAATTCTTTTGTATGTATCAAACGTTATGGAATAAAAATCTTAAGATATCATTCATTGTAACATAAAGCATAATAAATATTAATATAAAGAATCCAATGGCCTCCAAAGAGTTTAACCATTTTTGATTTGGTTTTTTTCTTGTAATCATCTCTATAAGCCCGAGCAGTGCGTGGGACCCATCCAGGGGAGGTATAGGTATGAGGTTAATAATGCCGAGGTTAATGGTTATGTACGCCAGGAAGAAAAAAAGATTTTTCCAGCCCCAGTTCAAGCTTTTCTTTGTAAGATACACAATAGAAAGTGGACCACCGAGTTCTCTTGGGGAGACCTTTCTTCGAGCAAGTAATCCAAAAACCCTGAATATCTTTGTGGAGGTGTCTATAAACTGTAGAGATGCAAACTTAAGGCTACTGGGTAGAGAAATTCTCTTGCTTTTAAATGGTGTTAACACCCCTATTATCCCTATTGTAATGATAGAGTCTCCTTGCATCATCTTTGTTTTGGTTGGAATGATAACTCCTTTTTTTATTTCCCCTCTGGATTTATAGGTGATGATAAGTGATTCCCCGGGGGAAGAAGATATGATACTTCTCATATCTTCCCAGTAATGAATATTTCTGCCGTTGATACTCAGTATCGTGTCTCCTTTATTCAAACCAAGCTTATATGCAGGTCCTTCCTTTTCAACCCCCCCAATTACAGGGGGAAAAAGAGGAAGCAAGCTGTCCATTACGCTTTTGCTGACTCTCAGTTTTTTTCTCTCCGTGCCCCTTTTTATGACGACTGTGTTACTATCTTGTGTATATTTCTCAATATCGAACCAATCTTTTATTGTTTCATTATTTAATTCTAATATTTTGTCCCCTTTCTCGAAAACAGATTTGCTCGTTGGCTCCACCATTGTTGTCCGTGGGGTATCAATGCCTGCAAACCATATAACAAAAAGATAGATAAGAAACCCAGTAAAGATATTGGCAAATGGTCCCCCAATAAGTACGAGTATTCTAATAAGCGGTTTTTTCGAATAGAACTCATAATCCTCGCCTTTTAATTCATTTGGTTCCATTCCGCTTAATTTTACATATCCCCCAAAGGGTATTGCACATATTCTATATTCAGTTTCACCCACTTGCTTTTTGTAAATTGGTGGGCCAAACCCAATGGAAAAGATTGGAACTTTAATACCAGATTTTTTTGCGATGATAAAATGTGCGTATTCATGTAAAAAAACAAGTATTCCCAGAAAGATCACTGCTATTATGATAGAGATAATTAACATTTTTCTATTAGCCTCCTAGCATTTTCAGAAGCCCAGGATTCTGCATTCTCTATGTCTTTAATGGACGGATCAGTAATTACTTTATGTTCCGCAAATGTCTTCTGTATAATTGAAACAATATCCAAAAATTTTATTTTGCCTTCAAGAAAGGCATTCACAGCCAGTTCGTCTGCCCTACTGATGACAGCGGGCATTGTTCCACCAGTCCGCATAGCTCTAAGAGCAATTTTCAGAAGAGGGAATTTTTTAAAGTCAGGTTTATCAAAGGTTAATTCCTTGATATCATCAAAATCTATGCTTTTTACTATCCCTTGCCATCTTTTTGGGAAAGAAAGGGCGTATTGAATAGGTATTCTCATATCAGGGAGGGACATCTGTGCAATAATACTACCATCTTTATATTCAACCATGGAATGAATAATCGATTGATGATGGATAAGGACCTCAATTTCTTCTGGACTTATACCGAATAATGTGTGTGCCTCATTAACCTCAAGTCCCTTATTAAAGAGTGTGGCTGAATCAATGGTTATTTTTTTCCCCATAATCCAGTTTGGGTGTTTCAATGCATCCTCTATGGTTATATTGTTAAGATCGTCCCTGTTTCTAAAGGGTCCTCCAGATGCAGTTAAGATAATTCTTTTTAGATCTCTTCTTCTATTGCCAAGAAGACATTGATAAATTGCCGAATGCTCTGAGTCAACAGGTATTATTCTATCAGAATTTTTCTTTATGAGATCGGTAAGTATGTAGCCGTAGGCAACGAGTGATTCCTTATTTGCTATGGCAATTCTTTTACCTGATTCAATTGCTTTTATAAATGCCTTTACAATTTTTGAACCCACAGTTGATACAACAACTATATCTGTTTTTTTATCCATTGCCAGTTCTTCGCACCCTTCGTATCCTATAAGAATATTGTATTTATTACCTACTTTTTCCTTCAACTCTTTATATTTATTTTTATTGATTATGCAGAGATAATCAGGGTGGAAAGTTTCAGCCTGTAAGATTAGTGCATCAATGTTTGAGTAACAGGCAAGCGCCCTCACAGTGAGTTGTGACTGATGTCTTATTACGTCAAGTGTATTTTTCCCAATCGAACCTGTAGAACCAAGAATTGTTATTCTTTTCATCTTGCTGCAAAAAACCTTAAATAATAATAAATTAGTGGTGCCGTAAATAAAATACTATCAAATCTATCAAGGAATCCTCCATGCCCTGGAATTATACCAGAGGAATCTTTTAACTTGACATCCCTCTTTATCATTGATTCTACAAGATCACCTAAAGGAGCAATGTATGCCACGAGGACACCGAGGGCTACACAGTCAAACCAGGAGAGGTATGAGGCATAGAACTGCTGATAGAGGAAAGCGGCAATTACAGAACTCAATCCCCCTCCGATAACACCCTCCCATGTCTTTTTTGGTGAAATCCTTGAGAAGAAGCTGTGTCTTCCAAACCTCTTGCCTATAAAGTACGCCATACTGTCGTTTGTCCATGTTAAAACAAAAGGAAGTAGAGCGAAGCTTGTGCTAAGTTTAATTCTGATATGAAAGATGTTATAGTAATCTTTTAGAGGTAAAACACTTGGCATATTGTTCAGTAGTATGAGATGACTGAGCATCCATCCTACATATATTACACCAAAGATCGTTGAGGATATATGAAATATTGCCTCCCGCTGTTCTTTTCTGAATAGTTCTGCAACTGAGACAATAAATAGAAGAGCTGCGGGGGTTAAAACAGTGAAGACATGGGATTGAAAATATGCATTTAGTCCAAGTGTAAGGGCGGCAATAATACCGAGAGTTTTATAGGGTCTTAACCCTTTTTCCCTTAAGATGTCAAAAAACTCATAGGTGCCCAAGAAAATTCCCAATTCCATTAAAACAAGATAATATACCCCTCCCGCCCAGGCTATATATATAAGAGCTGGAATGAATAGAAAAGAAGTTGTTACTCTATAGAAAAGATTTACTCTATTCCCCCGAATCTTCGCTCCCTTGTTGAAAATTCTTTTATTGCCTTTAAAAGTTCTTTTTTATTAAAATCGGGCCACAATGTTGGCGTGATGTACAATTCGGAATATGCAATCTGGTATAATAGAAAATTGGAAATCCTGTATTCATTACTTGTTCTTATTAACAGATCTGGATCAGGTAGATCAGGTAGGTATAAGAAATCTTTGAATGACTCTTCGTCAACCTTTTTACCTGCCTCGATAGCCTTGTTAACTCCATCTATTATTTCAGATCTACCACTGTAGTTCATTGCTATTATAAGATGGAGCCTCTTATACCCTCTTGTCTCATCCTGAACCCATTTTATATGGTTTTTTACGTCTTCAGGTAAGGAATCAGTCCTACCAATAAAATGAACCCTTACTTTTTTTTCTTTTAGATTCTTGACTTCTTTTTTTATAGTTTTGCTAAATAGCCTCATAAGCGAATCAATCTCTTTTCTGGGCCTGGACCAATTTTCAGTAGAGAAAGTATAAAGTGTAAGATATTTTATCCCAAGATCAAGACAGGCCTCAATGATTCTCCTTACTGCCCTTACACCAGCTCTATGTCCATATGCCCGTGGGAGATTTCTCTTTTTTGCCCACCTTCCGTTGCCGTCCATAATTATCGCGAGATGTTGAGGGATCTTAATCATTCATTATTTCTTCTTCTTTTTTGGTTAGTATAACCTCTACTTTTTCAACGAATTTGTCGGTTACCTCTTGAAGTGTTTTTTCAAATCTCAGTTCCTCATCCTCTGAAATATCACCATTATTCTTCATTTTTTTCACTTTGTCTTTAATTTCTCTTCTAATGTTCCTGATTGCAATTTTTGTTTCCTCCCCGAGTTTTTTTACGAGTTTTGTCAGTTCAACTCTTCTTTCTTCAGTTAACGGAGGAATGGGAATCCTTAATAGATTTGTTTCCTTTATCGGATTTAATCCAAGATTGGATGACATAATAGCCTTTTCAATTCCTTCAATTGAGCCCTGATCCCAGGGGTGAACGATAAGAAGATTTGGTTCAGGTGCTGTGATTGATGCTACTTGATTTAGAGGAACTTTTGAGCCGTAATATTCAACTCTCAAATTCTGCAGGAGAGAAGGAGTAGCTCTGCCAGTTCTTATCCCTGCCAGCTCTTCTTCGAGAACATCTACTGCCTTTTGCATTCTTTCCCGAGCATCTTTGTTAATTGCATCAAGCATTAGTACCCCCTTACTTAACGGTTGTACCTATGGAGTCATCTGTGATGGATTTTAAGAAATTTCCTTTTTTGAAGAAGTTGATAACCTTTATAGGGATTCTGAAATTCATAGCAAGAGAGAAAGCAGATAGATCCATTATCCCTAATTTTTTCTCGATCGCCTCCTCATACGTTATATTTTTGAAAAATTTTGCGTCGGCATGTTCTTCCGGATTTTTATTAAATATACCATCCACTTTTGTTCCCTTTATTAGCAAATCTGCTTTCATTTGTAGAGCCCTGAGAACTGCTGCTGTATCGGTTGTAAAGAACGGTCTCCCAGTTCCTCCAGAAAAGATGAGCACAGGATAGCTTTTCTTTTCGCCTGTGAAATTTTCAATAAAGCCTTCAATTGGTATACCTGAAAAATGGTGTGCGTTTATTCCCTCTGCTATGAACGCCTCTTTCAGAATAATGCCATTTACTATAGTAGCGATCATGCCAGCATAATCGAGGTATTCTCTCCTGTATTCGAAGGATTTCCCCCCCCTTATAATATTACCACCACCAACAACTACACCTACTTTTATTCCTAAATTAATAACAGGGATAATTTCATTCACAATATAGTGCAGACCAGTTTGAGAAATGGCCTTCCCATCCGACGAGAAGGCCTCCCCACTCAATTTTAGAAGTATGGTATCACTTTTTCGATCACTCGCCAAGTTCGAACCTCACAAATCTTTTTATTGTGATGTTTTCACCGAATTTCGCAATGTTTTCTTTCAGATAATCCTCTATTGTTTTTTTGCTATCTTTAAAAAATGGTTGTTCATAAAGGGAGTTCTCTTGAAGGAATTTATCAAGCTTACTAGCAATTATTTTTTCAATAATGTTTTCTGGCTTACCAGAATTTTTTAACTGTTCCCTGTAGATCATTTTTTCTTTCTCGATGATATCTTTTGGCACATCTTCTCTTTTAATTGCAATAGGTGCAAGAGCCGCGATTTGCATTGCTATATCTTTTGCGAATTTTATAAATTCAGGCGTTCTTGCAACAAAATCCGTTTCACAGTTAAGTTCAATTAAAACTCCGATTCTATTGCCTGGGTGTATATATGCCTCAACGACTCCTTCCTTTGTGATTCTTCCTATCTTTTTTGCAGCCTTAGCGATACCTTTTTTCCTTAAAATTTCTATGGCAGTTTCAATATCTCCATTGGATTCAATAAGTGCATTTTTACAATCCAATACACCGGCTCCTGTCCTGGCTCTTAATTCTTTTATAAGATCCATATCAACTTTCATTCTTTTTCTCCTTCTTTTTCGGTGGTTCTTTCTTCTCTACCTTTGATTTTTTTGCTCTGTCTATATACAATTTTTTCCCTTCAGCAATTGCTGTCGATATAACATTTGTAATTAGTTGAATAGACTCGATAGCATCATCATTTGCAGGGATAGGGTAAGTAACCATTGTTGGATTACTATTGGTGTCAACAACCCCAATTACTGGAATATTAGTTAGATTAGCTTCCCTAACGGCATTTATCTCTTTTTTTATGTCAATAATATACATTATGTCAGGAAGTTCCTTCATATCCTTTATTCCCTCAAAGTATTTTTTCATCTTTTCCATCTTTCTTTTCATCATTATTATTTCTTTTTTTGTGTAGTTCTGAAAACTTTGCATAGAAAACATCTTTTCCAGTTCATTGTACTTATCAATACTTTTTTTAATTGTGTTAAAATTTGTAAGTGTTCCACCAAGCCATCGCTGGTTTACATAAAAGGATTCTGTCTTCTTTGCTGCTTCTTCTATTATTTCGGAAGCCTGTTTTTTAGTACCTACAAGGATAAATTTTTTCCCTTCAGCAGATGCATCCCTCGCGAAGAAATAGGCATCATTTAGAAGATGCATTGTTTTTCTAATATCTATTATATGTACACCCCTTTTCTCTCCATAAATATAGGGTTCCATTGCTGGATTCCATCTAGATTTCTTGTGTCCAAAGTGAATTCTTGCTTCGAGAAGGTCTTTTATTGTGATTAAAGCCAATCTATCCTCCTTATCTCTTTGAGAATTGGAATCTCTTTCTTGCCTTTGGTCTACCGTATTTTTTCCTTTCTACCATTCTTGGGTCACGAGTTAAAAAACCTGCATCTTTCAAAAGTTTCCTAAGATTGGAATCAAATTTAACAAGTGCCTTTGCAATGCCAAGCCTTACAGCACCTGCCTGACCGGATTTTCCACCACCCTTTACAGAAACCTTTATATTGAATTTATCCCTAAGGTTTGCGATCTCCAATGGTTTCAAGATGTCATATATGAAAGATTCTCTTTCAAAGTACTTTTTTAATGGTCTTTTGTTTACGTAGATTTCCCCTTTTCCCGGAGTAAGCCAAACAGTAGCAGATGAGGTTTTTCTTTTACCTGAGGCAAATATTACTTCCATTACTCTCCCCCTATTTGTAGAGGTTGTGGATTTTGTGCAGTGTGAGGATGTTTAGAACCTGGATATACCTTTAGTTTTTTTATGATATTTTTGCTGAGTCTATTCTTAGGGAGCATTCCTCTGACTGCATGATAAATTATTTCTTCGGGTTTTTTAGCCTTCATTCTTTTGAGGGTTATTTCTTTTAGTCCTCCCATAAATCCGCTGTATCTATAATATTTCTTATTAATTTCTTTTTTGCCCGTGAGAAGGACTTTATCAGCGTTAATGCAAATTACAAAATCACCACTATCAACATGGGGGGTAAAATCCGGTTTATTCTTCCCTCTTAGCACGGCTGCTACTTCACTAGCCAGCCTACCAAGGGGCACCTTGCTGGCATCAACGATCCACCAAGCCCTCTTTACATCCTTTTTATTTTTTATAAACGTACCCATCTTACCTCCTGATGGAGAATTATTCATTAAACTTATAATTCCATTATTCCAACATTTTCAAAATAATATAAGAAAAAAAATGCCTATGTCAAGGGCTGTAACATCCCCTAAAGTTCAGATAAGGAGTTAAATTTAACATTTACCGCAGCAAAATCAATTTTCCTACTCCCTCATATTTACTGGCTTCTAACCTATAAAAATATACACCACTTGTCACTTTTTGATTATACTTATTCTTACCATCCCAGTTCGCTGAATGATAACCGGGTTTGTATTTCCCATTCACAAGTTCCCTGATTAACTTCCCTATCTGTCAATGGCAAATAAGCAATTAATTGAATATTTGGGGGGATAATCTTGTGGTTTTTTATTGTAGTCGTATTTTAAATTTTACCCCTTGACAAAACTTTATTTTGTAGTATACTTTGTATTGTAAAGTTAACTACAAAACAAAGGAGGAAAGATGGAAAAAAGGGTTGAAGAAGTTCTGGATGTTGTGAGTATTCTCAAGCAGCTTACTGAAATCGGGAAAAAGGGGTTTGCCGAATTTGCCTATTACCTTATGGTATGGGGGGGTGCTATTGGAATTGCATCTTTTATCTATCAATTCACCCACAATTCCTATATCTGGATAATTATGGATTCCATTGGCTTTTTTCTCACTACCGTTGGTTATGCAGGTTTGAAGGCATCGTTAATAGTATGGATTCCTGCATATGTGATTATTTATGTCTCTTCCATATTAATTCCCCAAGGCCTTACGGGCTATACGAATCTCATCATATGGTGTGTAATCGGTTTAAGTTTTTTCTTAACCGGTGCAATATCAAAAAAAGCGCGCTCATCGTCCAACGGTATTGGATTGAAAATGGGGTTTATCTGGCTCGCCACTTTCGCCGTTGCAGCAATTGTTATCGGCGTCTATGCCAAAAACATTATAGACGTTGGATTCATAATTCTTTTGTTCGTCGGAATCGCCTATATTATGACAGGTATAATATCTACTTATAGAGTCTCGTTAACAGGCGTGGTGATAATAGTCCTGGTAACATTGGGAAAGCTCTTCCTTCTGCCCTACTTCTACCTTGTAATAGGTGTGTTAGGATTGATTATGTTAGCAACAGGGATAGTGGAAAGGTATAATTATGGCAGAAATAAATAAAAATAAGGAAAAGGGGATAAATTTTTATCCTGGTGAGTTTGATAATATAATCCATGAGAAATCAAGGTTAGGAATAATGACCCTTCTCCTCTTAAACAGGGAATGCGATTTTAACTTTTTAAAAGAAAAATTGAAACTTACCGACGGGAATCTCTCGAGACACCTTCAGAAACTTGAGGAGGCAGGCTATATAGAGGTTAAAAAGGGGTTTAAAGGGAGAAGACCACATACAGTTTACAGACTCAGCCTTTTGGGTAAAGAAAAACTGAATAAATACCTGAAAGATCTTGAGAATTTTCTTGGAAGGTTACGGAGAGATTAAAACCTATATGAATAGGTTGACATTAATTAGAAATTCGATAAACTAAAAAAAAGGAGGTCTTTATGTTCTTATTTAATGTTCTTATTGCCTTCACAGTAAATTATGGGGGTGGATTTGGTGGTGTAATTGTTGGAGGGGCAATGCCCTACGTTGATGGGATCAATACGAGAATGGCACCTACTGGTGTAAAATTCTCAAACTACTCTTACGGCATAGGTGGAGGTGGGTATTCCATTGTAAAAAAATTAGCCATTGGAGGTGCTGGTATCGGCTATTCCCAGAGTGCTGAGTCGCCAACGCTCAGGGCTGACTTATCCCTTGGGATGGGATTTTTCCAGGTAGGTTACAGGGTTTTACATCTTAAATTTCTGGATATAATTCCTATGATCGGGATAGGAGGAGGTGGATATACCATCAATTTGAGGCCAAAACTGGCCGACGTTGATTTTGATTCTCTTATCCTTAATCCTGGCAGGACATCGAGTATAACAACGGGTGGGTTCGGGCTTGCACCCCAGATAATGGCGATGCTTTCTCTCGGAGAATCAAAGTCCTTTATAAATTTTATTGTGCAGGCTGGACTGATCTGGATGCCTCAGGCAGGGACATGGAAATTATCCGATGGTGCAGCCTTACTCAATGGTCCTGAGATAAAATCCTATGCACCATACATTAACCTGGGTATCGTTTTTGGCGGAGGCGTATAGCTACATCTACATCTTGAATGGTACAGGAGTAAGGCATAGTATAAATATTAAAAGTGACACCCCACCTATTATTTTTGAACTCATAGAGAGGGGTGTCACATTATCCAATGGAGGAGGATGACGCCAACCAATCAATACAAGTAAAATCCCCCATACAATCCACCCGGGCCAGATCATACCGAGACCAAGGCAAAGAGCTATCATAGATATACTAACGTATTTATGATACTTACCAAAAAAAGCATAGGATATATGGCCACCATCAAGCTGACCCACAGGTAATAAGTTTAAGGCAGTAACAAGGAACCCAATCCACCCTGAAAAGGCAACAGGATGAAGGACAAGGTCCAAGCCAGCTTTTACATTTGGGTGAATAAGGTTAGAGAGTAAAAGGAAGATCAGATTATTTCCCAGGGTCAGGCCATGCGTAGTTTTTATTGGAACAATATGTGAAAATTTTAAACCTATTATTGTTGCAATTATAGCAAGAATAAAACCAGTAATGGGACCAGCCGCCCCTATTTCTACAAGTGCATCCTTACTGGGAATGGGCGATTTTATCTTTATGACTGCTCCAAATGTCCCAATTATTTGTGGGGCAGGGATGAAATATGGATATGTAGCCATAACTCCGTTCTTTCTTGCAAGGAAAAAATGACCCAATTCATGCCCGCCCAGTATTATCATTATGGATAAAGAAAAGGAAAGACCATGTATTAGATTTTTTACAATTAAAGGATTATATCCTGCATTCATTGTTCCAGCAATTAGTGTTGAAAAAAATGTCACAATAAGTAAAACAACGTTCCAAATAATAGAACTTTTCTCAGGTCTCTTTAAATTCAAGAATCTTACGGATATAAATTCCCCCTCCTTATCAATAAATGGTGTCATATTAAGGGATTTACCAAGATTAAAAATATATTCCCTCGCTGTTTTTGTATCTACAAGAAATTTTCCCCTGCAATAGAAAGAAAATTCATTTATTTCGCAGTTCTCAATATCCATAATTTGTTGCAAATTATTTCTTATCTCTTCAAGGATAGACTCCACTGTCCCTCCTCTGTAATAACAGCTTTTACTAATTCAATGGGCACAAATTCAAACCTCTCTTCCGCAATGTCACATCTGATGTTAACGGTTTTTATTTCTTCTGAAACAACATAGAACGGTATAGAATAGAACTTTGAAACAATAGCAAGGGGCAAAGTTCCAATCTTATTTACCACCCCGGAAGGTGAAACACAATCTGCACCGGATAAGGCAGCATCACTCTCCCTTAATGCACTTACCATTTCAAGGTCATCAAGAAGTTTGACATCTGCCAGGGGCATCAGCTTTTTTGCAAAAGGCACACCTTCACCCCCTGGTAATGACCTCAATACAAAAACCCTTTTAGGCTTAAGAAACCGTATTGAACCAAGAACCGTTCTACTTGAGGAGATGGTAGTTACAGTCTCTACATCACCAATTATTTCTCTTACTCTTTTCCCTATAAGCTCCTCTATATTTTCAATTTTCTTAATCATATTTTTTGCCCAATGCCGGGCTTCAGCGTCGGAGTAATGATCTAAATAATGGGCAATATTTAAAAATGCCGCCATTGTTGGTCTTGCCTTCCTTAATTCAACAGCAAAATCTTTCAAATTGGTAATCTTGGGCAGAAAATTAAGTACCTTTAGGGCAAGGTCAATTGAACCATTTTTTGTATCCTTTACTATATCGTCTATAATACGATACTTCACATTCTCTCCGGGGCACTAACTCCTATAAGGGTTAATCCGATTTTTAATATATTTCTTGTCACGGCAGAAAGAAACAGCCTTGGAATAACCTTATTTTCTTCTCCACCTATAATTCTATTCTTCTGATAAAAATTGTGGTAAAGGGTTGCAGTTTCAATAAGGTATTGCGGTAAGAGGTGGAGATCTCTAAAAAGCGTTATATCTGCAAGAAAATCAGGGAATCTATAAATATGTTTAATGATCCTTTTTTCCTCTTCGTTTTGAAGTTTTTCAAGTCCTTCAGGCTTTACTTCTTTATAGCCTTTTTCATGAGCGAAATCAAGCAAACTTGATATCCTTGCATGGGCATACTGAACATAATAAACAGGATTTCTCTCGCTCTTCTCCAGGGCAAGGTTTATATCGAAATCCAATGGGGTGGAGGATTTTCTCATAAGAAAGAAAAATCTTGCAGGGTCAACCCCTACATCCTCAATTAGTTCATCCATTGTGATAAATTTACCCCCCCTTTTGGACATTTTTATTAGTTTACCATCCCGTAAAAGATTTACCTGTTGTATTATTATTACCTCTAATTCATCCCCGCTATATCCGAGGTCGTTAAGTGCCATTTTCAATTCTGGGATATGTGCAATATGGTCAGGACCAAGTAAATCTATTAAATGGGTAAATCCCCTCTCAAATTTATAGGTATGATAGGCAATATCCGGAACAATATAGGTATACTCTCCATCACTTTTTACAAATACCCTTTCCCTTCTACCCCTATACCATAATGCACCATCTTTAAAAAATAACTTTTTTTTATCTCTTAATTTATTTATAATCTCCTCTGCACTTTTTTTCTCTCGCAAATTTTTCTCACTCGTAAACTGATCAAAGTGAACCCTAAAATTATCAAGGCTACCCTTCTGCATTTGCAGGATTTTTTTTACTGCGAAGGCAGAAATTTCCTCCTCTTTAAGATTGTTCTCTATTGCTTCTCTTGCAATATCTTTTATATAATCACCAAAATATCCATCCTCTGGCATTTCAAATTTATCCCCCTTCAATTCCTTCATCCTGGCAATGACTGATTTCCCTAGTAAATCAACCTGTTTTCCTCCGTCATTTACATAATATTCAGCAAAACCTTTGAAACCCAAGTAGTTCAAGAGCCCTACAAGTGTATCACCGAAGGCAGCGGCCCTTGCACTTGCAATATGCAAAGGACCTGTGGGATTCGCACTTACAAACTCAACGTTGACTGATTCATTTTTACCAATATTTGAACTGCCAAAGTTATTTTTTATCGCCTCTTTGAATTGTGAAATATAAACTTCCTCAGAGAGATAAAAATTCATAAACCCTTTTATGACTTCGATTTTTTCTATACCTTTAATATCAAGTTCTCTCTTGATAGATACGGCTATCTCATTTGGATCCCTTTTAACTTGCTTTGCAAGGATGTAGGCAACGTTAGTACTATACTCACCAAATTTCTCTTCTTCAGGTTTTCTAACCTCTACATTAATAGCAATATCAAATAAATTCTTAACTGCCTCCTCAATCTTCTCTCTTATTCTCTGCCTCATCTAACCTCCAGGAAGGGGCATCGCCCCACAGCCTTTCAAGATTGTAGAACATCCTTTCCTCACTTAAAAATATATGGATTACAAAAGTCATATAATCCATCAAGATCCAATGGCCTCTATTATATCCTTCTATATGGTCTATATATATGTTCTTTTTTTTGAGCTCTTCCTGTATAAAATCTGCCAGCGCCTTAGAATGAATATCTGATTCAGCGGTACATATAATGAAGAAATCAGTGACATCACTTAATTTTCTTAAATCTATTGCAATAGTATCGTGTGCCTTTTTTTTGTAAAGATTCTTCATAATTGAATCAACACTTCTTTTAGAAAACAAACTCCCTCCTTTTTAAAATTTTGAATTTTTTGTAATCGCTTCCTATTATTACAGTAGTCTGAATACCTTTTGTGCTATCAATGAGAGCAACTACCTTTCTAACGCCAATCCTCTTTGCAACAGTTCTTGCATATTTTTTCGATTTAGAAAGTCTGTCTACTACGATTGTCTCATCATAGATCTTTTTTGCATTTCCTATGTAAATAACATCAAAGCCTTCGTCCCTTAATACCTCTGTCAATCTCCTTGCAAGTCCCTTTTTACCACACCCATTCAAGACCTCTACCTTTATTGGTTCTCTATACCTATGGAAGTTTAAGTTTAACTGCGGGAATGAGTATACTATAAAAGCAAGAATTACTATTAGAATGAAGACTGTGAGAGGCGATATCCCCTTTTTCCTCTTATTTTTCGCCATTTATTATTGTATTTGCTGGAATTCTTTGTCCCTTTTTTACAAGTGCGTCCTTTATATAGCAAAACGGTTCAATTATGGAATCCTCTCCAATAATAGTGTTACCCATTATAATATTAAAGGGATAAATGGTAGTATCCCTTCCAATCTTTACATTATCTTCAATATAAACTGTATGGGGCATAATGATGGATACACCATCTTCCATTAAGTTTTCAATTATTTTTTTTCTTTTATACTCTATTATATCTGTCAACTCTTTCCTTGTATTTATTCCTGAAACCTCCTTTGGATCCTCAGCCGCTATACCCCCAATTTTCCCTCCTCTTTCTCTTATTACTTCAATTGCATCTGTAAGATAATATTCTCCTTGTGCATTATTATTCTTTATAAAAGATAGAGCCATCTCAAGGGCATTTTTCTTGAATATATATATTCCACTATTTACCTCTTTTATTCTTTTTTCTTCCGATGTTGCATCCTTATATTCAACGATTTTCAATATTTCATTCCCTTCCCTTACTATTCTTCCATAATAATTAGGGTCCTCTGGTATAAATGTGAGAATTGTTACATCATAATTTCCATCCTTGTGGTATTCCTGCAAAGTATTTATAGTTTTTTTTGTTAGTAATGGAACGTCACCTGAAAGAATAAGAACATCCCCACTAATATTTTTTAATTTACTCATTCCAATTTTCACTGCATCGCCTGTACCACGAGGCTCTCCCTGAAAGGCATACTCCGCATCCTGAAACATATATTTGATTTCTCTTCCCCTTTTTCCATAAACTACTACTATCTTTTCAGGATTTATACTCCTTGCAGTTTCAAAAACATAATAGATTAAAGGATGACCAAGTATATTGTGAAGGACCTTTACCTTCTTTGAATTCATTCTTTTCCCAATCCCACCTGCCATTATTATAACAGAGATTCCCATATTTTTATAATACTAATTATTTAAATAAGTTCAAGGGAAAAATTCAATAGTTATTTTAAGAACTTCGACAGGCGCCTGTCCTTAAATATTTTACCTCCTGTTTGACAATTGGGGCAATAGTATATAGCATAATCCTTAAAACTTACCCATTCTATTTCTGTACTACAAACAGGACAGGGTTTACCTTTTTTTCTGTATACCTTTGTAAAAGGCCTCTTCTCTTGCAAAAGAAGTCTATCACCAACCATCTTTTCAATCTCTTTTATCGCCTTTCTTAGAACCTTTCTTGTTGAGATATACAGGTTCTCCGCTTCTTCAGTAGTTATTTGCCTTGCAGGTTTAAAGGGGGATATCTTTGCATCGAATAGAATTTCGTTGGCATACGCCTTACCTATGCCAGAAATAAATCTTTGATTTATCAACATTGTAAAAATCCAGGAGCCCTGACCTCTAAATTTTTTTACTATATATTGGGGAGTGAACTCCTGAGAAAAAGGATCGGGTCCTAACAGCCTGAATGGCTTGAAATTTTCTATCCCCTCAATTAAATAAATTTCTGATATTTTCTTTGTCCCTGCTTCAGAGAATAAGATGTAATCATTCCCCATTTTCAGTGCAAATGATGAATCTCTCCTTACTATGTTGTTCCTTACAATACTACCTGTTAGTTTTGGATGATAAATAAGAAATAGGGTGGGATATAACTCTACTATTATGTATTTTCCTCTTCTTCTGACATCCTGAACTCTCCTGTTCACGAGTTCTCTGAATGAAGGTTTTGCTGTCTTCAGAATGTATGGTTTTATTAGCTGTACGTCTCTAATTTTTCTTTGAACGATCATTTTTTTAAGATTTTTTACTAAAACTTCAACCTCTGGTAGCTCAGGCATCTACCCTCCTGTATACTACATCGCCTGATATAACTGTCTCTGCTATACCTTTATCATCTATCTTAACAGAATAACTTTTCCAATCCAGATCATCCCATCCAGAGACATAGAGCCCATTTTCAGTATATAATTTTATAGCCGTTTCAATATTTATCCTTTGCTCTTTGAAAGGCGCATGTACGACCGATTCAATTCCATAGAGAGGAGAATAGGGCATACCATCTGAGCCAAAAACGATAATCCCTCCCAATTCATATATTTTACCAATCCTGTTGTTTTTTTCAAAATTTTTTTTGAATCTTTTACTATACATTCCACCAGGTAAGGACCAATTTCTTATAAAATTAGGTTGCATGGAGAGAATAACATTGTAATCTACAGCCCTCTCAATGTCCTCATCGGTGGCAAGCTCAAAGTGTTCAATTCGATGTTTGAGCCTGTTGCCATCGGGGAAATTCGAAATTACATCCAGTGCCTGCGAGATTGCCCTATCCCCTATGGCATGCATTATTACTTGATAATCTCTATCTTCTGCATAGAGAAGTATATCAAGGAGGTATTTATCGGAGTGAATCAACACACCCTTTTTCCCGTTATCAAAAGTAAATTCCCTTAGTGCAGCAGTCCTTGCTCCTATTGAACCATCCAAAAAGGTTTTAATGCCACCCAATTTAATATTAGTTCCATCCTTCAATTCCTCTATCTCAGAAATATGTGTATCATTTATAAAAGCTCTCACCTTTAATTTCAGCATTCCCTCTTTATCTAAATCCTTATATGCCCTGAAATACTCAGGTGTCATTATATCATTTACACCAATTATGCCGAGTTTCAACATATCATCCTGGGCAATAACGATTGCTTCTTTGATATCTTGATAGGAAGGAGGAAAAACCTCATCAATGTAAAGGACGGCCTCTTCCGATATTATACCACTCTCCATTTCTATAGGATATTTTTTAGGTATTTTTTTAAGTGCAGGGGTATTGCATACCGCTATATGTCCACAGATTCTTCTAAGAATTATAGGGACTTCTCTGTTAATAGCATCAAGTTCTCTCCTCGTCGGGAATTCCTGCTTTTCCCATTTACTTTCATCCCAGTTTATCGCAATAATAATGTCCTTCTCTTCTTTATCCAAATTAACCCTTATTTTTTCAAACGCCTCTTCTTTGGACTTTGCATTTGAAATGTCGATTTTCTTTTTTCCTAACCCGTATCCAACCAGATGAGTATGCGAATCAATAAACCCGGGTTTTATTATTTTTTTCACCTCATCCCCCTATTAAGAAAAGGCCAGAGATTACAAATGGGAAACCAATCCATTGAAATAGAGAAGGCCTCTCCCCTATAGTTACTCCAAATATAACTGAAAAAAGAGGATAAATATTTGCAACAGGAATGACAAGAGAAACGTTGGAATGAAATATTGCAAAATAAAAAAATATCGAACCAGTCCCACTTAGTAAACTGCTCCCTGCCCCGAATAAATATCCCCTCTTATCTCCATTAGCCTCTTTTTTTCTATACAAAAAATAGTATGGTGTCCATATAAGAATACCCATAAAAGAAAAGAATAAATTTAAATTTATAGGTCTCACAATTCTAACAGACATATCGCTAAATCCCGCCCAAACTCCCCATAGAATCATAGTAATAAGGGCTGCCCATATCCAGCTGCCCTTCTTAAAAGAGATATCCTTTATTGTAAGTAAGAGAATTCCGATGACGGAAAGAAAGATGCCTGTGCTCTGTCTAAAAGATATAATATTATGGAATAAAAATTTTCCAATGAGAATACCAATAACCATATAGAAAGAAGTTATAGGGACAATTAGCGAGGCAGGTGCTTCTTTTAATGCACTAAAGAAAAATATAAAGGCTAAAGCTGCACAACCTTCTGAGAGAATTGGGAAAAGATAGTTGCCTCTTGGGAATTTAGTTCCCAGAAAACGCCATACTATAAAATAGAAGACAAGGTAAATAATACCCTGAAACATCAAGAAGCGTGGAGGAGAAATCCTTATAACACCGAGCTTTTCAAGAATTATTGCGCCCCCCCAAGCAAAAGCTGTAAAAATAGAAAATATAAACCAATTCATTTTATCTTAAAAAGGAAAGAAAAAACTATTACTGCCCCAAGGCTTAGCTTCAAAATTGATCTTCTGTTGATTCCAATTTTTTTTCCTTCTCTTTTTCCTGCGAATGTATCTATTATAACTGCAATAGTAGTAACACCGAGAAGAATAAAAAGATAGTTCCAGTTTACCTTCTGGAAAGAGTTGTTTAAACCATAAAAAAATACTCCCAAAAATATAAGGGGAATGCCAGGAATATATGGAATTACACAACCAACTAAACCAAGCACAATAAAAATTACAACAAGGGCAATCAACTAAACCCTCTCATAAATGGAAAGGGTAAGTTAAATCCCCTTCCACGCTTCATCTGTTTCATAAGTTTTTTCACCATTTCATATTCCTTCAGGAGTTGATTCACGTCCTGTACAGATGTGCCGCTTCCCCTGGCTATTCTCTTCTTTCTTGAGCCATCTATTATAGATGGAATTTTTCTCTCCTTTGGTGTCATAGAATTTATTATAGCCTCTGTTTTAACAAGTGTCCTCTCATCAAGCATCTTTCTGAAATCCTTTCCACCGGGCATAAGTTCCAATAATTGATCCATCCCTCCCATTTTCTTTAGTGCCTTAATCTGCTCAAGAAAATCAGAAAGGTCAAGTTCGGCTTTTTTCAGTTTTTCCTGAAACTCCTTAGCTTTTTCTGCTTCTATAACTGACTGTGCCTTCTCTTGAAGTGTTGAAAGATCACCCATTCCTAATATTCTCGAAGAGAGTCTCTCAGGAATAAATTCTTCAAGGTCAACGGGTTTTTCACCAACACCAATAAATTTAATTGGTTTCCCAGTCACTGATCTTACAGAAAGGGCAGCACCACCCCTTGTGTCCCCATCCATTTTTGTAAGAATTATACCTGTTATCCCAAGTTTTTCATCAAATTCGCTTGCAATATTTACTGCATCCTGACCAGTCATTCCATCAACAACAAGGAGTATCTCCTGAGGTCTTATAGATTCCTTTATCTTAATAGCTGAATCAATCATTTCCTTATCAATATGGAGTCTCCCAGCTGTATCAAATACGAGGGTATCGTATCGTTTCAGAACAGATTGTGTCAATGCTGCCTTTGAAAGTTTTACTTCATCATCCATTCTTTTTGTAAATACAGGAAATCCCTCTCTTTCTGCGAGGTCCTTCAATTGCTCAAAAGCTGCAGGCCTTTTTACGTCAGCGGGTATTAAAAAGACAGATTTCCCTTTTTTCTTCAGGAAATGTGCCAGTTTTACTGCAGTTGTCGTTTTACCGGAACCCTGAAGGCCTACAAGCATTATTCCAGAAGGAGACTTATCGAGTTTCAAAGGTTCGGATGTGCCAAGCAATTCTATCATTTTTTCATAAACGATTTTCAGTATCATCTCAGAGGGTGAAAAACTTTGAAGAACCTTTTCTCCAATCGATTCTTTTTCAACAACCTCTACAAATTTATTTGCAACCCCCAGATTAACATCTGCCTCAATAAGCACACGTTTAATATCCTTCATACCTTCTTTAACATCTGAAGCCCTCAGTTTGCCTTTTTTAGCAAGTTTCTTAATGACATTATTTATTCTTGAAGATATCTGTTCAAACATATTAAAATAATATGGATTTTCATTCTTGGGTCAAGAGAAAAATTCAGCTCCCTAAAAATTTAGCTAAGGAATAAATTTTATCCATAAAAGGAATTGGAAGTCAGCGGAAATTATAGAATTTAGAGGTTATAGAAGATAGAAAAAATTTCACCCACTTTTACTGGTGGATGAAGCAAAAATTAAATCTATGGAGGTGCAACGATCCACTATAATCTGGATAAATTCAAGTTAAAATAGTCCATTAATGAAGAAATATAGTTCAAAATTTTATCGGATAACTCTTATCTGAATTTTGGCAATTTTAGAATTGCCCATAGTATAGTAGTTCTACTAAAAATAGTTAGGAATTAGCAAAAGAGAATAATAAAAGATAAGTTCTTAATAAATATAGAATGTTACTAATATAAGTCTACGTGCAAGAGATAATAATAAACATAAAGTGAAATATTTCTCAATGTGCTTTATCTACGCAAAATTATGTAATATGCCTTCCCTCTAATACAATGATTACCAATGTGCAAAAAAATATTAGTATTTTTATCTATATCTATACTTTAATATTGTGAAAAATTTAACGAACTCTATTGACAATTATATATATTTTCTTATAATTAAATATAAGGGGGTAGTATGCAGTATAAAGATAATTTTAATAGTGCTGGGATGTTGGATAAATTTGTCTTAAAGACGTGTTTTTCCATATCGATTCTGTTCGATTATCTTACTAGCGGTTTGTTGACCACTTTTCACTCACGTATCCTTCCAGTGTTTGATAGGTTGATCCTTGGTCTTCGAAAAAAGACACCTTCGTTTAGTCTGTTGATTATTAAAATGTGGGGAAGGCAAGAGAAAGTTTATCCTTCGATTAATAGATTTATAACGCTTTAGAAAGAGAAATAACAGGGGGATCGTACTTTAGCAGTTTTTCTGTAAAGTATTTAGTTTTATAGAAGAAGGGCGATGTAATAAAATATTTTATATCCAGTATTTCTGTGTGAAAAAGCAGGAATTATAAATATTAACAAGGAGGACATATGGAGATCTTAGAACCTCAAAGTAAAAGGGTGCTTGTAATTGGAGGTGGCGTCGCTGGATTAGAGGCGTCAAGAAATCTTGTAATGCAAGGTTATAATGTTTGCCTTTTAGAAAAAGAGCCTGAGTTAGGAGGAACGGTTAAAAAATTAGATCATCTTTATCCTGAAGGTATGCCAGATTCTCATACCCTTGGTCCCCTGATAGGTGATGTTAAAAGTAAGAAAAATATCGAGATTATTACAAATGGTAAAATTTTAGATGTGACAGGAGATATAGGTAATTACGAGGTAAAAATAAAGGTAAAAGGTAAAGAGAAAACCCTGTGGGTAGGAGTTATTATTGTTGCCACTGGATTTAAGGAATATGATGTAGCAAAGGTCACTCCCTATGGTTATGGGCGGTACAAAAATGTCATAAAACCTTTAGATTTTGATGAGATGGTTTCATCCGGGAAGATAGATCTAAAAAAAGTTAACAGTGTTGTAATAATAAATTGTGCTGGCTCCAGAGATAAAAAATATCTTTCTTATTGTTCGCGGATATGTTGTTTTATAGGTTTAAAAAAGGCGAAACTTATAAAAGATATGAATCCTAAGACAGAAGTATACATCTGTTATATCGATATGCGTAGCTATGGAAATCTTGATAGTCTCTATAACCTACTCAGAGAAAGGTATATGGTAAATTTCATTAGGGGAAGGCCATCAAATATTGAAGAGAAAGATAATAAGCTATATGTAACGGTTGAGGATTCAATGATAGATGAAGTATTAAATATTGAGGCAGATTATGTGATACTGAGCCATGGATATGTAGGTGATGATGAGACATTGTCGAAGCTTAACATTCCCCTTGACGAGTATGATAAGGGGAACTTCCCTACGACGTACTGTAATGCGTCCCTCTCCATTGATTCTAATCCACGGGGGATATTTATATGTGGTGCTGCCTCTTATCCCAAGATAGTCCCAGAGACCCTGTCAGATGCAAGAAACACCGTTCTCTCTGCACTAAATACATTAAAAAATATAGGATTAAATACCCCTGTTTCTGAAATAAATACAGATATCTGTTCACAGATAAATTGTAAGCTATGTCTCTCTGTATGTCCATATGGAGCAATAGTGGAAGAAAACGAAAAAATTAAGGTAATTTCTTCTATGTGTATGGGGTGTGGAATTTGCACTGCCACCTGTCCCTCCGGGGCAAATCAACTTGAAGGATTCTCTGATTCTGAGATATACAAAACAATAGAAGAAAGAGTAAAACCTGGTAATACCGTTGCCTTTCTTTGCCAATGGTGTCCATACCCTGCATATGAAGAGAGCAAGAATGGATTCAAAAGTGTAAAAGTAATCAAAATTCCCTGTTCAGGGAGAATAAGTGCAGGTTTAATATTGAAGGCATTTAATCGCGATGCTAAAAATGTACTGGTAGGAGGCTGTTATCTTGATTCTTGCCATTATATTAGAGGGAATCTGAGGGCATGGAGAAGGGTAATGCTCACGAAGTCCCTTATTAATCAGTTTGGAATAACCCCAGATAGCTTAAGAATAGAATGGATATGCAAACATGAAACAGATAAACTTCATAGGATTTTACATGAGATGGTAGGAGGTGCGTAATGCCAAAGAAAATATCGATTGCACTAAAGAGGGGTGCGAGTTGTGTGGGGTGTGACATTGCGGTAGTCAATTTCAGTGAGCATCTTTTTGATTTACTAAAGGTTGCCGATATTGTTTTTTCACCCACCCTTCTTGATGTAAAGTATGAGGATCTCAGGAAGATGCCTGACAAATCAATAACCATAGGGCTTTATCATGGTGCTGTGAGGAATTCTGACAATGAG
>Ga0190360_1000481_pt1 | contig 22473 bp, 24 predicted proteins | sample 48721834_MG_FD_161271 | JGI IMG/M metagenome (GOLD analysis project Ga0190360, IMG submission 161271) | Hydrothermal vent microbial mat bacterial communities from Southern Trench, Guaymas Basin, Mexico - 4872-18-3-4_MG | ecosystem: Environmental > Aquatic > Marine > Hydrothermal vents >... | reverse complement strand
GGGGTCTTCTTCCATCCCATAATGGCCCAAGGGGTCTGGCCCATCATCGGGAACAAGTTCGAGCGCTTCCCCGAGGTGATGGAGGAGGTCCTGAAGCTGCCGGGGGTGGAGCTCATCACCGCTGAACCAGCCTCGGAGGAGCTCCTCTGCAAGTGCCACAGCCCAGATTACCTGCAACGGGTCAAGGCCTCTTGGTACTGGCAGGGGGCGGTAAGGGCGGTGGGCGGCTGCGTCCAGGCCTCTGAGATGGTCGCCAGGGGCGAGTTGCGCAATGCTCTGGTCTTCTCGGTGGCCGCAGGGCATCACGCCTCGGCCTCCTCGGGCTGGGGAGGGACGTATCTGGCCTGCATTGCGCCCTCGGTCGCCAACTTGAGGAAAAAGGGCCTCATCGGACGGGTGGCCATCCTCGACACCGACTGCCATCACGGCGACGGCACCAGGAGCTTCTTCCTCGAGGACCCTGAGGTCCTCCACGTCTGCTTCTGCCACTCCGACTGGGTGAGCCCCGACGGCACCAAGGTGGACGTAGCCGTGCCCTTCAGCACAGGGGACGAGGAGTACCTGAGGAGGGTCGAGCAGGAGTTCTGTTCCCGAGCCAAGGACTTCGGACCGGCGTTGATCTTCCACAACTTCGGCCACGACACCTGTGACGGCGACTACGGCGACAGGGGCCTATCGCCGGAGTTCTTCCCGCGCCTTGCCGAGCGGATCAAGGAACTGGCGGAGGAGATCTCCCAGGGCCGTTACGTCATCATCACCCACGGCGGGGCTCGCAAGGACGTGGCAGAGAGGATCTTCCCGGAGATCGTGCGCCTCTTGGCCTCATGAGGACGGCGGCCCTGATCCTTGCCGGAGGAAGGGGGGAACGGATGGGGCGGGAGGTCCCCAAACAGTTCCTCCCCCTTGGAGGGGAACCCCTGATACGGCGCACCATCAGGCCCTTTGAGGCCTCAAAGGGGATCGATCGGCTCGTCCTCGTCGTCCCAGAGGACTGGGTCGAGGGGACCCGGCGCATCATGCAAGGGACCGCCAAGCCCCTGGAGGTGGTCCCAGGGGGGGCCACCCGTCAACTCTCCTCCCTTCGGGGCCTCAAGGCCCTTGAGGGGTCCCCGCCGGATTACGTGCTGATCCACGACGGGGTGCGCCCCTTCGTGACCGTGGAGATGATCGAGGAGGTCCTCTCCTTCGCCCCAAGGGCCGTCACCTTCGCCTTACGGGCCACAGAGACCCCGGTGGAGGTCGAGGGAGGCAGGGTCCAAGGGGTGCTCGACAGGGAGAGGGTCTACCACGTCCAGACCCCCCAGGGCTTCCCCTTCGCCGAGATCTTAAAGGCCCACCTCGAGGCCCAACGAGACGGCCTAAAAGAGGCCCCCGATGACGCGAGCCTGTTGCTTAGGCTGGGAGGGGAGGTCTGGGTCCTGGAAGGAGACCCCCGTAACCTCAAGATCACCTTTGCTGCGGATCTGCAGCTGGCCGAGGCCCTCCTGAAGACCTCCCTTCAGGGGCCTCGGGGGGGATGAGGGGGGTTGCAAAGTGGCGAACCTCTCTTACACCTCCTTCCCCTCCCCCATCGGCACCCTCTGGCTCTTGGGCAACTCAAGGGGGCTGATGAGGCTCAAGATCGGGGGGACGGAGGAGGACTTCCTACAGGAGGTGGTGGGCCCCTACGGCCCTCCCTCCCCATCTTCCCTTTCCCTCCGTCTGCCCCTGTCCGAGCTCGAGGCCTACTTCGAGGGCCGCCTTCGACGCTTCAGCACCCCCCTCTTCCCAAGGGGCACCGCCTTCCAAAGGAGGGTTTGGGAGGTGGTGAAGGAGATCCCCTACGGAGAGGTCATCTCCTACGGAGAGGTGGCCAGCAGGATGGGACACCCCCGCTCTGCCAGGGCGGTAGGTTTGGCCTTGGCCGCCAACCCCTTGCTCATCTTCATCCCTTGTCACAGGGTGGTGAGGGCAGATGGGGGGCTCGGCGGTTTCTCGTCGGGCTTAGAGGTGAAGCGATGGCTCCTCGGCTTCGAGAGAGGGGACCTCTGAGGCTCAAGGACCTCTTCCTTCTGCCCCTCGGGGGCTTCCTCGTCGCAGTTGGGATAGTGGGGTTCCTCTTGCCGCTGCTTCCGGGCTTCCCCTTCTTTCTGGCGGGGCTGGCCCTCCTCGGGGCCAGGATCCCCTCCCTCAGGAGGAGGCTTGAGGACTACAGATGGAGGATAAAAAGGCGGCGATTCGGCAGGAGGTCTGGCGGAGGCTCGCCTCCTCCCCAGGGGTGATCCCCCCCTTCCCCGGCCAAGGTCGGGCGGCCGAGAGGCTGAGGGCCCTGCCCGAATACAAGGAGGCCACTACCATAATGGTCCCCCCAGATAAGGCCCAACAGCAGGTGAGGGTCAACGCCCTGATGGACGGCAAGAGGCTCATCGCCGCCTCCCCAGGCCTGAGGCAGGGGTTCTTCCTCCTCAGCAGGAACTTCCTCCGCCCCAAGGACTGGGCCCGGGCATGCCGATCCTCGGGGCTAAGCCGCTTCGGCAGACCCCTCCCCCTGGAGGAGCTGGGCAGGGTTGACCTCATGGCCACAGGGGCGGTGGCCGTGGGGCTCAACGGCGGCAGGGTGGGGAAGGGGAGCGGTTACTTCGACCTGGAGTACATGATCCTGAGGGAACTGGGAGCGGTGAAGGAGAGCACCCCCGTGGTGGCCCTGGTGGATGACCTGCAGGTCTTCGACGAGGTCCCCATGGAGGACAAGGACGTGGCCGTAGACGTCATCATCACCCCCACCAGGACCATCAGGATAAGGGAGAGGCCCCGGCGGCCCGAGGGCATACCCTGGGACAGGCTGCCGGAGAGGGTCATAAGGCGGGTGAAACCCCTCTGGCAGCTCTTCCGGAAGGGGTCACACCTTTGACAGCCCCTGAAAACGCGCTAATAAGGTCCGAAAAGGCCTCAAGGAGGTAAGCCATGGCGACCTTTTTCCTATTCGGGAGGTATTCACCGGAGGCCCTACGGGGGATAAGCGCTGAGCGCACCGAGAAGGTGGTGGAGTTGATCGAGGGGATGGGCGGCAAGGTCGAGGCGATCTACGCCCTCTTGGGGGAGAGGGACCTGGTACTCATCGTGGACCTCCCTGGCCTGCAGGAGGCCTTCAAGGCGTCGGTGGCCCTCGGCAAGCTGACCGGCATTTCCTTCTCGACCTCTGCGGCCTTGAAGGTCGAGGACTTCGATAGATTGGCCACCTCGGTCTGAGGTCCTCAGGGGAGCACTATCAGGGAGGAGGCCTTCTCATCCTCCCTGTGCCGGTAGAAGTCCTCCAGGGCCAGGACTATGGAGCGATAGGTCAACCACTTGAGGAAGGGGTTAGGGTCAAAGCTGCTGAGGGGCCTCTCCAGATCCAGGGCCGCGGCGAGGGCTGCCTTGGCCCTCTCGAGGTCCCCCCTCTTCCAAAGGAGGTAGGCCATCTCCTCGAGCCTCTCCTTGTAGGCCAGCCTCCTCTCCTCGGGGAAGAGCTCCTGGAGGGCCTTGAGGACGATCCCCTCCTTTCGCTCAGCCTTCTGGGCCTCCGTGAGGGCCAGGAGGCTCTCTTCGGCCTCCCTCATGGCCTTGGCGTAAGGCTCCACCTCCTCCCGTCCAAGGACCCAAAGGGAAAAGGAGGGCACCTCCAGGAGGCCCTCCGATGCCCTGAGGAGGGAGGCCCTGTCGGCCACCTCCTCCCTCCTTATGAACTGGTAGACCAGGGGCACCGCCCCATCCCACCTCAGCCCCCCGAGCTCTTGGAGGGCTGAGGTGTACTCGGCGGGGAGGACGTCGCCCATCTCCCTCTTCCTCTCCGCGAACCTCCTGAGGAGGTGCCAGCAGTAGGCAGCGGGGGCCTCCACCAGGGGAAAGTTGGGGGATGACACCTCCTGCTCGAGGAAGTTCCTCCAGGCCTTCGTAGAGGTCTCGAGGCGAAACAGGTCCTTCAACCCCTCCTCGGCGCCGCCGAGGCCCACGTAGCCGAGGACCCCCCCACGGGCCCCGGGACGCTCTATGGCCACGAACCTGAGTCCCCGGGCGTCGATGGCCCCGAGGTACCCCCTGGGCTCAGGGAGCCTGAGGGGACGCAGTACAGAACGGCCCTTTCTCTCCTCCTCGACTACGATGCCCTTCTGCCGCAGCTTGAAGAGGGCCCGACGGAGGGCCTTGACGACCTTTTTGTCCTCGTAAAGGGAGGTCAGCTCCAAGAGCAGCAGGGCGACCTCCCTGCTCGGCTCCCGAAGCAGCCCCTCCAGAAGGCCCTCGAGGGCCTCTAAATCCCCTTCCCATCCCTCCTTGACCCGCTGAGCCAGGGCCTTGGGGTCCTCTCCCCTCCGGAGGGCTTCCCTTATCTCCTCTGGGGTCTTCACTCGATCACCGAGACCACCTTGTAGCCGGCCCGCTCCACCTCCTGGGCGATGGATCGGACATCACACTTGGTGAGGCGGAGGAAGTAGACCCGTTTGCTCTTGTCCTCGGGGCCGGAGATCCCCACGCTGATGATCTCACCGCCGTGACGGCGGATGATCTGGGAGACGTGCTCGAAGGCCTTGGGCTTGCCGCCGAGGATCACATCAAGGCGGCAGCTCTCCTTGAGGATGCCCATGATCTGGATGAAGGCGGCCATGATGTCCGTCACAGTCACCACCCCCACCACCTGCCTCCCCTCGACCACGGGGATGCCCCCGATGCCGTGCCGATAGAGCACTTCGGCGGCCTCCTCCAGGTCGGCCTCAGGGCTTATGGTGATGGGTTCCTTGATCATGACGTCCCTAACCCTGATGTCCTCGATGAGGGACGCGAGATAGGCCCCACGGATGTCCCCCTCGGAGACCCACCCCACCAGCTCCCCATCCTCCACCACCGGGATGTGGCGGATGGAGTGCTTCTTCATCAGGCCGATGGCATCCTGCAGGGTGGCCTCAGGCGAGATCGTGACCACATCTCGGCTCATCCAGTTCTTGACCTTCATGGGAGCTTACATACCACAAGGGGAACCGGAGAGGCAAGAAGGCCGCTTTTGATCGAAGGCCCCCCGTGTTAAATTTAGGATGGCATGAAGCCCGTGGTCGCCATAGTGGGCAGGCCCAATGTGGGCAAATCGACCCTCTTCAACCGCCTTTTGGGCTACAGGAAGGCGGTGGTGGAGGACGTCCCCGGGGTCACCCGAGACCTGAACTTCGCCGATGTGGAGGTCGGGGGGCGGAGCTTCACGCTTGTGGACACCGGGGGCTTCGAGCCCTCCTCGGAGGAGGGCGTGACCGCCCAGGTGGCCAGGCAGTGCCGCTTGGCCATCGAGGAGGCAGATGTGATCCTCTTCCTGCTCGACGTCCTCGATGGCCCCACCCCCGTGGACAGGGAGATAGCCGACCTGCTCCGCCGCACGGGGAAGAAGGTCCTCTTCGTGGTCAACAAGGTGGACGGTCCCCGCCAGGGGCAAGGGGTCTTCGACTTCTACGAGCTGGGGGGCGAGGAGCTCTACCCCATATCGGCCCTGCACAAAAGGGGCCTTGAGGAACTTCTGGATGCCCTGCTGGAGCTGTTGCCGGAGGGCCCTGAGGAGGAGCAGGTCCAGGAAGGGGTGAGGGTGGCCATCGTGGGGAGGCCCAACGTCGGGAAATCCTCCCTCATGAACAGGATCCTCGGCTACGAACGTGCCATAGTGGACGAGGCCCCAGGCACCACCCGAGACGCCGTCGATACGGCCTTCAGCGTGGACGGAAAGCGCTACATCCTCATAGACACCGCCGGGATGCGCCGCAAGAGCCGCATAGGCTTGCAACTGGAGAGGTACTGCGTCTGGGAGGCCATAAGGAGCATCGAACGCTCCGACGTCAGCCTGCTGCTCATCGACGCCCAGGAGGGCCCCACCGATCAGGACTCGAGGATCGGCGGCCTCATCCAGAGGCGGGGCAAGGGCTGCATCCTGGTGGTGAACAAATGGGATCTGGCCGAGGGCAGGGTCAGACGGCGAGACTACGAAAGGGCCCTCAGGGAGAGGCTCCACTTCCTGGAGCACGCCCCCGTGCTCTTCACCTCGGCCAAGACGGGTCAAGGGGTGAAGGAGGTCTTGGAGGCGGTGGACCTCGTGGCCGCTGAGGCCAAGAAACGCGTCCCCACCGGGAGGCTCAACCGCTGGTTTCGCCAGCTGATGGCCTCCCACCAGCCCCCCCTTTGGCGCAACCGACCGGTGAAGCTCTATTACATCACCCAGGTGTCCGTGGCCCCCCCGACCTTCGTGGTCTTCGCCAACTACCCCGAGGGGGTGAACCAGAACTTTCAGCGCTTCCTGGTGCGTAAGTTGAGGGAAGAGTTCGACTTCAGGGGCAACCCCATAAGGCTGCTCCTGCGCAAGAGGGACTGATCAGGGCAGGGAGAGGATCTCGGGACCCCCCTCCGTAATGGCCACCGTGTGCTCGAAGTGGGCCGAAAGCCCCCCGTCGGCGGTGACCACCGTCCAGCCGTTCTCCAACACCCTCACCCTCCAGGTCCCCGTGTTGACCATGGGTTCGATGGCCAGCACCATCCCCACGTCAAGCCGCGGTCCCTGATTGGGGGGGCCGAAATTGGGCACCTGGGGCTCCTCGTGAAGGGCCCTGCCGATGCCGTGGCCCACGAAGTCCCTGACCACGGAGAACCCCGCAGCCTCCACCCACCTCTGGATGGCATGGGAGATGTCGAAGAGCCGATTCCCCGCCCTGGCCTTCTCTATCCCCCGATAGAGGGCCTCCTCGGTCACCTGCAAGAGCCTCTTGGCCAACTCCGAGACCTCCCCCACCGGGACCGTTATGGCTGCATCGCCGTAATAGCCGTCCATGAGGACCCCGAGGTCGAGGCTCACGATGTCCCCCTCCTTCAGCCTCCTCCTCCCCGGGATGCCGTGGACCACCTCCTCGTTGACAGAGACACAAAGGCTGGCTGGAAATCCCCGGTATCCCTTGAAGGCGGGCACCCCCCCGCCCCGCCTTATGGTCTCCTCGGCGATTCTGTCCAGCTCCGCCGTGGTGACCCCCGGCCTTATCGCCTCCCTCACCCTCTGGAGGGCCCGAGCCACGAGGCTGCTGCTTTTGCGAATCTTGGCGATCTCCTGAAGGGTCCTGATATTGATCATGCATGCAACTCCTTAACAGATTCTCCAGCCGAGATCAACACGCCTTCCTTGACCTCGTAAAGGGGGAGTGATAAAAGGCTCCTAAGGAGGTGTGCCATGAAGAGATCGGCGGTAATCCTTTGTTGTGGTCTATTTCTCCTCACGACCCTCGGTTGCGCTACCATCAAAGGGGAGAGACCGAAGAAGGGGGCGGCGAGGGTCGCCTACACGGACTTTGAGGACATCCAGATCCCCAAGGGCCTCAAGCTGAAGAAGGGCAAATCGCTCTTTTACGAAAGCGGCCGCTACCGGATGGGCTACTTCCACTACACGGGACGGGTGGATGCGAGCTCCCTAACCGAGTACTTCAAGAACAGCATGGCGGCCTCGGGCTGGGCCCTGCTGAATAACTTCAAGTACCGACACTACCTCCTCAACTTCGTCAAGGGGGATCGGAGCTGCATCATCCTCATCGAGGACGGGATGCTCTACACCAAGGTCCACCTCTGGGTGGGTCCCCTCGAGAGACAAGTGGAGGTGAAGTAGGAAGGGGTGGGCGTGGCGAGGTTGAGGGTGGAGCTCCTGGAGGTCTGTGAAGACCCGTTGGAGCTCCTTTATCTCTCCTACAGGCAGTGCTACTCCGCCGCCTTCGTGGCAGACCTGCGGGAGGCAAAGAGGGAGGAGAAGGAAGCCTTCTTGCGGAGGATGATGGCCTCAGGGCACACCAGTCCCCTGGAGCACGTCAAGTTCACCTTCGCCATAGAGGGGGTCTCCAGGGCCCTCACCCACCAATTGGTGAGGCACAGGATCGCCTCTTATTCCCAGCAGAGCCAGCGCTACGTGGACATGAGGGACTTCTCCTACATCGTCCCCCCCTCCATCGCCTCCGACCCCGTGGCCCGGGGGGAGTTTGAGCGGGTGATCGCAGAGATAAGGAAGGGATACGAAAGGATCATGCAGCGGCTGGCCGAGCGTGGCATCAGCGGCGAAGAGGCACAACAGGACGCGCGGTTCCTGCTGCCTCAGGCGGCCGAGACCAAGATCGTCGTGACCATGAACTGCCGGGAGCTACTCCACTTCTTCGGCCAGCGGTGCTGCCAGAGGGCCCAGTGGGAGATCAGGGAGTTGGCTTACAGGATGCTCGAGATCTGCCGCCAGCGGCTGCCAGCGGTCTTCGAGAAGGCGGGTCCAAAGTGCGAGGCCCTGGGCTACTGCCCAGAGGGGACCTTCGGCTGCGGGCGCTACCCCACCCGAGAGGAGGTCCTTGGGAGATGAGGAGGGCCTATTCCCTCATCTGTGACCTCGTCTCTCGCATCGTCCGCTTTGAGGGCCGCAAGTTCCTCGCCTTAAAGCCGGGCCTACAGGAGGACATCCTCAGGCCCGAGGGGGGACCGGAGCCCGTCCTCTACATCCACATCCCCTTCTGTCGGCGCCTCTGTCCCTACTGCTCCTTCAACCGCTACCCCTTTGAAGAGGAGAGGACCCGCCGGTACTTCCGGCAGTTGCGAAGGGAACTGGACCTTTACCTCGAGAGGGGCTTCACCTTCCGGAGCTTCTACTTCGGCGGAGGCACCCCCACCGTGTTGATGGACGAACTGGTTGCCTTCCTGGAGTACCTCCACAGTCGATTGCCCGTGGAGGAGATCTCGCTGGAGACCAACCCGAGGGACGTGACCCCGGAGACCGTCCGGACCCTCAAGGGACTCGGGGTGAAGCGCCTCTCCATGGGGGTGCAGAGCTTCGACGACGGGATGCTCAGGGCCATGGGGAGGCTGTCCCACACCGGGCAAGAGGCCATCCAGAAGATCAACCTGGCCCAGGGCCAGTTCGAGACCTTCAACATAGACTTCCTTTACAACTTCCCCACCCAGACCCTGGAGCTCTTCCGGCGCGACATCGAAATGGTCAAGGAGCTCGGGATAGACCAGGTGACCTTTTACCCCTTGATGCCGGCCCCTAAGAAACGCCACGCCATGGAGCGCCGTTTTTCCAAGATCGACACCCACAGGGAGCGGCGCTTCTACGACCTGATCCTCCAGGAGATCTACCAGGACGGCTATCGCCCATCCACCGTCTGGTGCTTCTCCCGGGGCGACAGGATGATCGACGAGTACATCATAGACTACCAGGACTACATCGCCTTGGGCAGTGGCTCCGTGGGGCTCTACCGGGGGCTCTTCTACGCCAACCACTTCGACCTCGACAACTACGGCCAAAAGGTGCAGAGCGGACAGTTGCCCATCGCCATGTCACGGGTCCTGCCCCGGCGAGATCTCCTGCGGTACCACCTCCTCACCCAGCTCTTCGGGATGGAGCTCAAGGAAGAGGCCCACCGGAGGCGCTTCGGCAGGACCCCTGAGGAGGACCTGGGCCTTGAGCTTTCGGCCTTGCGCCTCATAGGTGCCGTGGAGCGCACCCCCCGAGGCTACAAGGTCACCGAACGCGGTATGTACGTGGTCAGCGGGATGATGCGCGAGTTCTTCACGGCGCTCAACCGCCTGCGGGAGTACTGCATGGTGGGAGGGATATAGGCCGTCGGACGGCCAAGGGACCCCGAAGGGGCGGCCCTCGAAACTGCAGTGCGCGATTTTTCAGCTTGTAAAATGCAAAAGGTCAGACTTATACTAAGGTGAACCTGAGCGGAGGCACCCGCTCCGTCAGAAGGAGGACGTGACAGCGGTGCTGACCCCTTTCTTGATCTTGGACGGACTATTCCTCTTGATGGCCCTCCTCTTCACCTGGGACTCCCATCGGGAGGGGGAGCGGAGGGCGCTGAAGGTCGGACTGGCGGGGGTGATCTTCACCCTCGCCCTTGGACTGGGCCTGTTCCTCCCCCCCTTTTCCCTCTGGGCCAAGCTCCTCTTGGGCGCAATGGCGCTCCTTTTGGTCCTTTGCCTTCTGCCTGGGAGGCCCAACCCTCAGGCCCTCATGGGCTGCAAGGGGTATATCGTAGGGGAGGTGGAACGCTTTGACGAAAGGGACACCGTCTTCGCCCGCAACCGTTCCCTGCCCCCTGGCTCCGAGGACTACAAGGCCTATTACCGGATGCACCCGGAGAGGGAAGAACCGGACGCCAAACGCCGTGCCCTGGGGGGCACCCTCGGGAGGGTGGGCTCCATCGATCGAGAGCACCGACCCAACGTCTCCATGGTCAAGGCCGCCATGCACCTCCCCCTCTACCTCAGGGATGGAGAAAGGGTCGAACCGGAACCGGAACTCCCCCCCTTGCCCCTACAGCCGGAGGAGGCCACCAGGAGGGTAAAGGGCTTCGCCAGGCACCTGGGTGCTGCCCTCGTGGGGATATGCGAGCTCGACAGACGTTGGCTCTATTCCCATCGAGGGGAGATCTTCTACGATAACTGGCAGGACTGGGGCAAGGAGATCGAGTTGTCCCATACCTTTGCCATCGTCGTAGCGGTGGAGATGGACCTTGAGCTCGTCGGGGGAGCCCCCCACACCCCTTCGGTGGTGGAGAGCGGCGTGAACTACGCCAAGGGGGCCTACATCGCCACCTTGCTCGCCCACTTCATCGCCCAACTCGGTTACCCGGCCCGCGCCCATCACCTCCGTCACTACGACCTGCTGCTGGTGCCGCTGGCCGTGGACGCTGGCCTCGGGGAGATGGGCCGCAACGGCTACCTCATCACGAAGGAGTTCGGCCCTCGGGTGCGGCTGGCGGCTGTGACCACCACCTTGCCCCTCGTGCCGGACAAGCCCGTGGACCTGGGAGTACAGGTGTTCTGCAACCGTTGCCTGAAGTGCGCCGAGACCTGCCCTTCAGGGGCATCCCCAAGGGGTCCAAGGTGGTCTTCAACGGCGTGCAGAAGTGGAAGCTCGACGAGGAGCGCTGCTTCAACTATTGGGCCAAGGTCGGGACGGACTGCAACATCTGCATGGCTGTCTGTCCCTACAGCCGCCCCAACCGCTCCATCCACCGCCTGACCCGTTGGATGGTGACCAAGGCCCCCGTACCCCGAAGGCTCTTCCCGTACCTGGACAACTGGGTCTACGGGCGGCGATGGCGACCCAAAGAGGTCCCTCCTTGGATAGACTACAGGAGCCCATACGGAGGTGGCAGATGAGGGAAAGCCCTTATTGGAACCCCATCCTTGAGACCATGCCGGAGGAGAAGCTACGCCGGCTGCAACTGGAGAAGTTCAAGAGGATCGTCCGTTGGGCCTATGACCGTTCCCCCTTTTACAGGCGCCTTTACCGAGAGGCGGGCCTTGAACCGGAGGACATCAAGACCTTCGAGGACATAAGGAAGGTGCCCAAGGTCGACAAGGACAAGCTCCGGGAGTCCCAACAGAGAGGCCCCTTCCCCTATGGGGACATCTTGGCCGTGCCCTTGGAGGAGGTGGTCGAGTTTCGGCAGACCAGTGGCACCACCGGCGTCCCCGTCTATCAGGCCGACACCTGGGCCGATTGGGAGTGGTGGTCGGAGTGCTGGGCCTACATCCTCTACGCCCAGGGGTACCGCTCGACCGACAGGGTCTTCATCCCCTTCGGCTACAACGTCTTCGTAGCCTTCTGGGCGGGCCACTACGCCGCTGAAAAGATAGGCTGTGAGGTGGTCCCAGGGGGGGTCCTGGACACGGAGGCAAGGGTCCTCAAGATGAAGGAGTTGAGGTGTACGGCCTTCATGGCCACCCCCACCTATGTCCTGGGGATGGCGGCCACCGCCAAGGAGAAGCTGGGTTTCGACCCGAGGGACCTGGGTATAAAGAGGATCACCTGCGCGGGGGAGCCGGGGGCGAGCATCCCCACGACCAAGAGGAGGATGGAGGAGGCATGGGGCTGTCCCGTCTACGACCACGCCGGGGCCACCGAGATCGGGGCCTGGAGTTACGAGTGCACCCATCAGCCGGGCGGCTTACACGTCAACGAGGCCTTCTTCCTGGTGGAGATAGAGGACCTGGAGACCGGCGAGATCATCGAGGAGCCCGGCAGGGCGGGAAAGATGGTCATCACCGCCTTTGACCGCCTGGCAAAGCCCTGCATCCGCTTCGACTCCAAGGACATCATCAAATGGGCCGATCACCGATGTGAATGCGGCAGGACCTTCCGCGTGATCGACGGCGGGGTCATCGGTCGGGCCGACGACATCACCAAGGTCAAAGGGGTGCTCCTGGCCCCCACGGCGATAGAGGAAGTGGTGAGGGCCTTCCCGGAGCTGAGCGATGAGTTCGAGGTGATCGTGAGCAAGAGGGGGGATTTGGACGACATCCTGCTCAAGGTCGAGCTGAGGCCGGGCCTTGAAGCCAAAAAGGAGGAACTGGTGGAGAGGCTAAAGAGGGAGCTGCGCCTGAAGACCAACCTCGGTTACAGGATAGAGGTCCACCCCTACGGTACCCTGCCGAGGTACGAGGTGAAGGCGAGGCGCTTCAAAGACCTGCGAAAGAAGTGACGAAGATGGAGGAAGAACGGCTCAGGGCCATAGAGGCCAAGATCAAGGGACTGAGGAGGGAGGCAGAGGAGCTCCTGGCGTTGGCCGAGGGGATCGAGGCGATCAGGAGGAATGCCGAAAGGATCCTCGCCTCCGTGAAGGTCCTGGAGTTGAACGTGTGCGATCCCCTCTCCCTGGAGGACTAAGGAGGCAAGGGACCCTTAACCTCTGTATAGAGCCCTCTTCCGGATGAAGTCCTTCACCTCCTCGGGCACCACAGAGGGAATCCCGCGGCCCTCCGCTATTTGCCTCCTCACCTCGGTGGAGGATACGGAGCGAAGGGAAAGGGGGAGTTCAAAGGCCGATATCCTGTCTCGGAAGGGGAGGTTCTCGGGCCTGCTGAGGAGGGCTTCGAGGTCCCCCCAGGAGGCCTCCCCCCTCAAGCCCACCAACACCTCCGCCCCGGAGAAGAGCTCCCTCAGGGCGGCCTCCCGGTCTTCGTAATACTTGGGGTCCAGGAGCCGCACCAAGGTGTCCCACCCCATGAGGAGGACCACCCTCGCCCCCCGAGGGAGCTCGCCCTGAAGGGCCCTCAGTTTGGAGAGGAAGAGCCCCTGGTTGGACACCCCCAGGGAGACGTCCCTCCGATCCCCGAAGAGCTTCAGAAGCATCAGGAGTCGATCTACAAGCTCCGCCTCCCTGACCTCCTTGTCCAGCGGGCGCTTGTCCAGGACCACCGCCAACTCCTTTAGGCCCTTCCTCCTGCCCTCCTCCAGGATCCAGAGGTGGGCCTTGGTCGGAGGGTTGAAGGAGGCGGGGAAGACCCCCAGGGCCTCCCCCTCTCCTACAGGGGGGGAAGCCCGCTTCAACCACCGTATCTCTGGAGGACCATCCAGGGCTATATCCTCAAGGAATCGCCTGAGGAAAAGGACCGTCTCCCTCTTGCACGGATCCACCGTCCCACCTCCTCAAGACCTCCCTCAGTCCCTCCAAGGTGTCGACCACTGGGGCCGGGGGCAGGCTCCTGAGGAAGGCCTTGCCGTATCCCCTCTTGAGGACCCTGTTGTCGAGCAGGCACAACACACCTCGGTCCTCCTTGCTCCTTATGAGCCTCCCCATCCCCTGCTTCAGCGAGAGGATGGCCATGGGGAGCTGGTACTCGAGGAAGGGGTTGCCGCCTTGGGAGGCGATCCGCTCGCACCTCGCCTCCACAACGGGCTCTGTAGGGGGGTCGAAGGGCAGCCGGTCGATGATCACGCAGCTCAGGGCCTCCCCCTTGACGTCCACCCCCTCCCAGAAGCTCCCCGTGGCGAAGAGCACCGAACGGACGTCCCTCTTGAACTCCTCGAGCAGGGCCGCCTTGGGCCGCTCCCCCTGCAGCAGTATCTTGAAGGGGAGGCGTCCCTTGAGCATCCGCCAGGCCCCCTCCATGTTCCTGTAGCTGGTGAAGAGCACAAAGGCCCTCCCCATGGTCAGCCTCAACACCGCCTCTATCTCGTCGGCGGCTCGGGGGAGGAAAGGGGGTTCGTTGGGCTCGGGCAGATGGCGCGGCACGTAGAGCACGGCCTGCCTGCTCCAGTCGAAGGGGGGAGGCAGGAGTAGCTCATCGGCCTCTGCCAGCCCCAACCGCTCCCGGAAGTAGGAGAAGGTCCCATCGGTGGAGAGGGTGGCCGATGTGAGGACCAGGGCCTTGAGCCGCGGGTAGAGCCGTTCCCTGAGATCCCACGCCACCAGGATGGGGGAGGCGTGAAGGAAGACCCCCCTACCCCTCACCTCGCACCAGTAGACGTAATGGGGGTCCTCTCCGGAGGCGATGAACTCCAGCTCCTCCTCGATCTCCGCACTGCGACGCAGAAGGGCCAAGGCCTCCTCCGAGGGGCCCGCATCTCGCAGGGACCTCCTCAACCCCTCCATAGCCCTCTGCAACCCCCTGAGGGCAGAGGCGCCATCCCCGAGACCCTTGAGGCGGTACCTCTCCTCCCCCCTCCGGAAGGAGCAGAAGAAGGCCTCTGAAGCCTCCGCCAAGGCCTCAAGCACCCTTGCCTTGCCCAGGAGTCCCCTTGCGTCCCTCACCAGTTCCTCCACCCGCCAATTGCTCACCTGCAGGCCGAAATACCGAGTGGCCACCTCCTCCAGATGGTGGGCCTCGTCACAGACGAGGAGCCTGTAGCGGGGGATCACCTCCGCCCCCACATCCCTCAGCGCCAGGTCGGCGAAGAGGAGGTAGTGGTTCACGATTATGAGGGATGCCCCCGCGGCCTCCTGCCTCATCCTGGTTATGAAGCACTCCTTCAGATAAGGACAGTCGGACCGGTGACAGTGGTCACGGCTCGAACAGATCTCCCTCCACAGGGGGAGCTCCTCGGGCAGATCCAACTCGGCGCGGTCCCCCGTCTTGGTGACCCCTGCCCATTGGGCCACCTCGCGCAGAAGGGCCCCATCGACCAGGGGCTCCAAGGTCGGCTGTTCGAGCGCCTTCTGCAGACGCCTCAGACAGAGGTAGTTCTCCCTCCCCTTCATGTAAACCGCCCGGAAGTCCAGGGACAGCAGTTCCCTCAGCAGCGGCAGGTCCTTGTAATAGATCTGGTCCTGAAGGGTCTTGGTGGCGGTGGAAACCACCACCCTCCTGCCGCTGAGCAGGGCCGGTATCAGATAGGCAAAGGTCTTCCCCGTGCCGGGGCCAGCCTCCACCACGAGGACTCCGCCCTCCCTGAAGGTCCGGTCCACCGCCTCGGCCATCTCCCTCTGCTGAGGGCGGTCCTCGTAGCCCCGAAAGCTGCGGGCCAGAAGCCCCCTTGAGCCGAAGATTTCCCCCAGGGCCATCCACCCTGTAAGCTACCACAAAAGCCCCAAAGGAGGGAAAAACCCCTTCCGCAGAGGGCGGCTTTTTGCGAAAATTGCGCCGTGCCGAGGAGCCGACTGAAACGCCTTTGGCGCGAGTTCCGTTACGTCATCGGCCCAGCAGCCCTTGAGGCCTCGGTGGCGTTCACCCGCATCATCCCCCTTCCCTTCACCCTCCTCCTCATGGAGGACCTCCTGGGGCGGATCGCTTGGCCCCTGGCGGGTCCTTACAGGGGGCAGATGAGGGAGAACCTCCGTCTATCCCTCGGGGAGATCCCCGAGGAGGAGCGAGATCGGATCGCAAAGGAGGCCTTGAGGAACATGTTCAGGGGCTTCGTCGAACTCCTTTACTCCGTCCACTGCTTCGACCGCCTCTGCCCCCATCTAAGGTGGAGGGGGGAAGAGCACCTTAAGGAGGCCCTCACTCAGGGCAGGGGGGTCATAGCCGTCACTGCCCACCTCGGGAACTTTACCCTGATGGGGGTTGCCATGGCCCGCCGGGGTTACCCCTTCCGGATGATCATCAAGGACCCCAAGCACCCCCGTATGGCCAGGACCTTCCAGAAGATGAGGAGGCAGCAGGGGACCGTCTGGATACCGGCCGTCCCTCCCATGAGGTGCCAAAGGGAGATCTTGAGGGCCTTGAAGAGGGGCGAGGTGGTGGGCTTCGTGGCCGACGAGAACCGACGCCGCGGCGGCATCGTGATGGAGTTCCTGGGCCGGAAGATGGCCATGCCCCCAGGGCCGGCCTTCTACCACATCGCCACGGGGGCCCCGATCCTGCCCGTCTTCCTCTTGAGGGGCCAAAAGGGCCTCGAGATGGTCATAAGGTCCCCTTTGGAGGTCTCCCTAAGCGGCGACCTTGACAGGGACCTCTACCTTATCACCAAGACCGTGACCCAGGAGATCGAGGGGATGATCCGCCGCCACCCCGAGCAGTGGCACTGGGTGAGCAGGACGAGGGTAAAGATCCGCGCCCGCCGACGGGCCTTCGAGGAAATCGATAAAAGTTGACCCCGGAAGGACCGGGGTCAAGGGGTTTCGGGGACTTGCTACGGTCTTCAGCCCTCCAGGGCCTTCAGGCGCTCCTGCAACTTCTTGGTGAACTCCGCCTCCACCTTCTTGGCCTTGGCCCTCATAATGCGGTCGCCGAAGGTGGCGAGCTTCCCCACCACGTTGACTTCGGTCTTGTAGGATATCTCCACTCCGTCTTCGGTCTCCCGGAGGTCCACCGTGCTCTTCTGGGTGAAGCGGCCGGCCTTGGCGATCTCGTCCCCCTCCCCCTCGAGCTCAAAATGGTGGGGGGGGTCAAGCTTGGTCAGGACCGTCTTAAACTTGAACTTGACCGAGATGGGTCCCACCTTCTGCTTTATCACGCAGTCGTAGGTCCTCTCGTCCAGCTTCTCGATCTTCTCGGCCCCGGGTACACAGGCCAGGAGCGTCTCCGGCTCGAGCAGCGAATCCCACACCTTCTGGATCGGGGCCTTTAAGGTGAACTTGCCTTCCAGGATCATCCCCTCCTCCTCCTCCTGCTATTCTTCTACCCTCTCCGCCTCCTTCTCCAAGAGCTCGGCCAGGGTCTTGTAGCCCTTGTTCCCGGGCTCCATGGTCTGCATTAGCAGCAAGTCGGCGAAGGAGAGGCCCTTGGAGTTGATCCAATCCTTATGGTCCTTGTCGCCGGTGCCCAACATGTGCCTGGCCAACTCCATGGTGTTGGGCCAGATCTTCTTGCAGGCTGGGCAACGATAAGGCATCGTACCCCCCTCCTCAGTCGGCTTTCTTGCCCTCTCCCTTCTCCTTTAGGGCCTTGAGGACCTTCTCCGAGGTGATGGGCAACTCTGTGATCCTCACCCCCACGGCCTTGGCCACGGCGTTGGCCAGGGCCCCGGCCGTTGGGTTGGTGAGGCCTTCGCCCGCCTCCTTGGCCCCAAAGGGTCCCTCGGGCTCGTAGCTCTCCACCTCGAAGACCTCCGTCTCCGGCATATCGCCGGCCCTCAAGATCTTGTAATCGACCAGGTTCGGGTTGAGGATCTTGCCCTCCTCCATGGGGAGGTGCTCGGTGAAGCCGTAGCCCGCTGCCATGGCGATGGCCCCCTCCAGTTGTCCGTGCACCCCCAAGGGGTTGATCACCTGGCCGCAGTCGTGGGCGGTGACGGCGTTGATCAGCTTGATCTTGCCCGTCTCGGGGTCGACCTCCACCTCCACCGCCTGCACCCCGAAGCTGTAAGCGGGGGAGACCATCCCCTTGCGGTGGGGTGTATAGTGGCCGCGGCCGATGATGGGTTGGCCGTCCCTGCCGCGGATGGCGTCCTTGACCACCTCGAAGTAGGATATCCTCCGCTCAGGCCGCGCCACGATGTAGACCCACCGATCCTTGATGTCCAGGTCGTAGACGATGTTGGGGCCCATCTTGGCCGCCGCGAACTCCAGCAGCTGCCTCTTAGCGTCGGCAGCGGCCATCTTGACGGCGTTCCCCGCCATCAGGGTCTCGCGGCTCCCCCAGGCCCCCAGGTCCACGGGGGCGATGTCTGTGTCGGCTGTGTGGACCCTGACGTCCTCGAGCCTCACCCCCAGCTCCTCCGCGCAGATCATGGCCAAGGTGGTGTTGGAACCCTGGCCGATGTCCTGCGCCCCGATGTAGAGGTCCACCTTGCCGTCGATGTTGATCTTCACCATGGCGGCCGAGAAGGCGTAAGGGGTGTTGAACCAGTTGAAGATCCCGCCGGACATGAAGCCATAGGCCGCAACGCCTATGCCCCGATTGGGGGGCAACTCCCCGCGGGACTTGATCCAGTCGTCGATCTTGTCCAGGCACTCGACCAAGCCACAGCTACGGATGGTGGCCTGACCGGGGATCTCGTGATCCGGGGTCATGGCGTTTCGGCGCCTGATCTCGATGGGGTCTATCCCCAGGTCCTCGGCGATCATGTCTATCTGCGATTCGCTCACGAAGATGGCCTGAGGCGCCCCGAAGCCCCTCATGGCCGAGGACGGCATGGTGTTGGTGTAGACGCGATAACCGTCGTAGCGGTAATTGGGCCACTTGTAGGGGAAGGAGTGGAAGAACCCCGTGAGGTAAAGGGCTGTGGCCCCCATGGAGGTGTAGGCCCCGCCGTCGGTGAAGACCCTGGTCTCCCGAGCCACGAAGGTGCCGTCCTTCTTCACCCCCGTCCTCACGTAGTAGTACATCGGGGTGCGGCGCTTGGTGGCGGTGAACTCCTCCTCCCTGGTGAGGACGATCTTGACGGGCCGGCAGAGCTTCATCGACAAGAGGGCCGAGCAGAACTGGGCCGAGTCGAGCTCGAACTTGCTGCCGAAGCCACCCCCCACGTAGCGGGAGATCACCCGGACGTCGTTCTCCCGGAGGCCCAGGGCCCAGGCCAGAAGCACCTGGATGTAGTAAGGCGACTGGGTGGAGGTCCATACGGTGAGCTTCCCATCCGGGGTGTAGCTGGAGACCGCACAATGGGTCTCCATGCAGACGTGGGCCTGGCCCGAGCACTTGAACCAGTCCTCCCGGATGTAATCGGCCTCCTTGAAGGCCTCGTCCACGTTCCCCCACTCTATGTGCCGCGTAACGTTGATGTTCCGCTCCACCCCCTCGTGGATCTGAGGGGCACCTTCCTTGATGGCCTCCATGGGGTCGAAGACCGCCGGCAGCGGCTCGTACTCCACCTCGATGAGGTCGAGGGCCTCTTCGGCGGTGTCCTCATCCACGGCAGCCACCGCAGCCACTGGCTCGCCGATGTATCGGACCTTCTCCCTGGCCAGGATCTCCTCGTCGCAGAGCTCGGGGTAACGCCTCCAGATCCCCTGCTTGATCCCCAGGGTGTCCTTCCCGGTGACCACCGCCTTCACGCCGATCAGGCGTTCGGCCTTGCTGGTGTCGATGTTGAGGATCCTGGCGTGGGGATAAGGGCTTCGCAGGATCTTGCCGTAAAGCATCCCCGGGAGCTTCACGTCGAAGGTATAGGTGGCCCTACCCGTGACCTTGGCCACCCCGTCGATGTTGTGAAGGGGAGTGTTGATCACCGTGTACTTCATCGCTCAGCCTCCTCGTACTTGCCCTCGGCCACAGCCGCTATGGCACGGACGATGCTGTTGTAGCCGGTGCAGCGGCAGAGGTTCCCGTGGATGCCCTCCTTGATCTCCTCCTTGGTGGGAGAGGGGTTCTCGTCCAACAGCGCCTTGGCCGACATCAACATCCCCGAGGTGCAGAAACCGCACTGGTAGGCCCCGTGATCGAGGAAGGCCTTCTGCAGCGGATGGAGCTCTGAGCCCTTGGCGAGCCCCTCCACCGTCAACACCTCGGCCCCATCGGCCTGAAGGGCCAGGACCGAACAGCTCTTCACCGCCATCCCGTTGAGGATCACCGTGCAGGCACCGCAGGCGCCGCTGTTGCAACCCCGCTTCGTCCCCGTGAGGCCTAGATGGTCCCTTATCACCTCCACAAGGAGCGTCTTGGGCTTTACGTACAGTTCGTAATCCTCGCCGTTGACCCTTATCTTCAATCTGTGCATCTCGGCCATGGTCCCCTCCTTCAACCTTGGGCAGCCCTCTGCCAGGCCTTCCGGAGCATCCTCTTCGTGAGGACCCTCACCAGCTCCCTTCGGTATCCCTCAGAGGCGTGGATGTCGGATATGGGCTCGCACTCCTCGGAGGCCTTGCGCCCCGCCTCTTCGAGGAGTTCCTCCCTTAAGTCCTCGCCGACCAGCACCTCCTCGGCCCCCTTGGCACGAAGGGGCGTAGGCGCAGCACCGCCCAAGACCACCCGCGCCTCAGCAGCCCTGCCCCCCTCGTCGAGGGTCACCCGGACGGTGGCGGACACGATCCCCATGTCGCAGCCGATGATGGTAAACTTCTCAAAGGCCACTCCGGTCCGTGCGGGCACCGGCGGCACGGAGATCTCGACGAGCAATTCGTCCTCCTCCAAGGCCGTCTCGAAGTAATCGAGGAAGAAATCCTCGAGGGCCATCTCCCTTGTGCCATCCGCCTTGGCCAGCTTGACCTTCGCCCCGAGGGCGATGAGCACCGGCGCGGGGTCCCCGGCGGGGTCGGCATGGGAGAGGTTACCCCCGATGGTCCCCCAGTTGCGGGTCTGGATGGAGGCCAGGGTCTCCTCCATCTCAGGGATGATGGGGTACCGTTCTGCCAATTCCTTCGACTTCTCCAGGGCCCTATGGGTGGTAGTGGCCCCTATCCTGAGTCCGTCCTCATTGGGGCGGATGTAGCTGAGTTCCTCCAGGTGCTTGATGTCGATCAGGTACTCCGGGGCCACCAACCCCTGCCTCATGAGGATCAAGAGCGACTGCCCTCCACATATGACCTTGGCCTCTCCCGCATGCTCCGTGAGCATGCCCAAGGCCTCCTGTAGGTCCTGGGGCCTCAGATAACGAAAGTCCTTTATCATCCCCTACTCCTTTCCTCCATCTCTACGAATCCCTGCAAGGACAACCACTTGGGGCTCCGCGGGAGCTCGACCAATGCCTTGAGCTCCTCCCGCCAATCCCTCTCCTTGGAAGGGGCGGAAGGGGCCTCGGGAGGGGGTCCCTCCACGTGTCCCCTGTAAGCCCTCCAGAAACAAAGGTGATAATGCCTCCCCCTGTACTCCGCACATTCCTTACACGGCCTATGCATAAAAGGACATATGACCTTGGCCTTCATCATCTGTGCTTTTCTACACAAATTGCCCTTCGAAGTCAAGCATGTAGTAAAATTTGATTCTTTTCATCCTCGGAGCTCCTCGGCTATACTCCCCCTGATGATCGCCATAATCGGTGCATCGAGCAGTGGGCTCTTTGCGGCCTGGCTCTTGGCCCAAGGAGGGGTGGAGGTCGAGGTCTTCGAGAGGAACCCCCAGGGGGAGATCTCCTCGAGGAGGCTCATCGTCACCTCCGCCTTGCTGAAGTTGGTCGACCTCCCTGACGATCTAGCCCTCTACAGGGTGAGGGGATACGAACTCCTGGCCGATGGGTCGAGGGCCTTCATACCCCTGAAGGTCCCCGATATCGTGATCGAGAGGAGGGACCTGATCCTTTCCCTCCTGCAGAGGGCAGAAGGGGCCGGGGTCAAGGTCCACTGGGGATGGGACTTCGCTGGCTTGGGGGAAGGCGGGCGTCTCGTCCGCCTGCGGGGCCCGGAAGGAGAACTCCTCCTCACCCCCTCCCGATTGATCGCCGCCGATGGGGCCCAAAGCGCCGTCAGGAGGGCCCTGAGGCTACCCCTCCCCTTGGTATTCATCCTCCAGGCGAAGGTGGTCTTGTCCCCTGATCACCCCCAAGGCCTGGCGAGGATATGGTTCAGACCCGAACTTACGCCTTACTTTCTTTGGCTCTTCCCCGACTCGGACAGCACAGGGGTCTTGGGGGTGATAGCCGAGGGCAGGGACCAAGCCGAAGCGGCCCTTCAAAGGGTCCTCGGGACCGGAGAAGTCCTGCGGTATGAAGAAGGGGTCGTCTCCCTCTACGATCCCCACCTCCCGGCGGAGCTCGGCAGGGTCCTCTTCGTCGGGGACGCCGCCGGCCACGTGAAGGTGAGCACCGTAGGCGGTACCGTTACGGGGCTGAGAGGGGCAAAGGCCTGCGCTCAAGCCATCCTCAAGGGAACCCCCTACCAGCGAAGGCTGGTCCCCTTGAAGCGGGAGCTCAAGATCCACCTATGGCTGCGCAAGCTCCTGAACCGCATGGACCTCGATGGCTACCGCAGGCTCCTCAGGGCCGCATCGGACGGAACATCGTTGGGGAGGTTCCCCCGGGACCACTTGGCCCGCCACCTCCCCCTGCTGCCCTTGCGGGCTCCCCTCCTGTCCTTGAGACTCCTGAGGGCTCTCTTCGGGTCTTGAGCCACCTAATTGCCTCATGAGAAAATCTATTCGAAATGGGATTCATTGCCTCACGAGAAAATCTACTCATAGGTGATTCCCCTAAGGGGTGTGGCTAAGCGGCTCATCGTATACCCTCCGTACCCTCCCTTCCGCCTCTTCTCCTTGAGCTTCACCGAAGGCTGAAAGAAATTCACATGGAGACTCAAAAGCCCACTCAGTTCCTCCAAAACCTTCAGGGCCTCCTCCCTATCATACCGGAAATACCCAAAGTATCTCCGGGCCACCGTCCAGTTCTTCTGTTCCACGTAACAGTTGTCGTTCTTCCGATAGGGTCTGCAA
>Ga0190360_1000480_pt1 | contig 22476 bp, 18 predicted proteins | sample 48721834_MG_FD_161271 | JGI IMG/M metagenome (GOLD analysis project Ga0190360, IMG submission 161271) | Hydrothermal vent microbial mat bacterial communities from Southern Trench, Guaymas Basin, Mexico - 4872-18-3-4_MG | ecosystem: Environmental > Aquatic > Marine > Hydrothermal vents >... | reverse complement strand
TGATTGGAAAAAATAGAGAAGCCCGGGATGGAGGTAAAGGTCATCTGGAAGGAAGAAATCTTTTAGCATGATTGATAATATTACGAAAAGTTGGAAAAAGGCGGTAAGAACATTTCAGATTGATGAAATAAAATGAGGTGAAGGCATGAAAATAGCCACCTTTTTCTTGATTGGGCTGTTGGGACTGCTGGCGTTTTGCCAAACAAGCCCCAAAAAAATGAAAGCAGATCTAGTTCTGCTGGATGGTCTGGTCTGGACAGGAGAAGAAGCTCCTCGCTGGGCCCAAGCCGTGGCGGTTAAGGATGGAGAAGTAGTTGGTGTTGGTTCTAATGATCAGATTTCTCAATTTATTAGCTCCACAACACAAGTTGTTCAGCTGGAAGGACAACTTTTACTGCCCGGCTTTATTGATAGTCATACTCATTTTCTTGACGGCGGATTTTATTTAGCTCAGGTCCAATTGGAGGGAGTGACTACTAAAGAAGAGTTTATTCAAAGGATTGAAACAAAAGCTAAGGAGTTATCCCCAGGAGAATGGATTCTAGGAGGTAATTGGGACCATCATGATTTAATTCCCCCTCAATTGCCTAGAAAAGAATGGATTGATGCAGTCACTCCCCATCATCCGGTATGTGTTTTTCGCCATGACGGACACATGGCTTTGGTGAATAGTTTAGCTTTGAAAAAGGCTGGGATAAGTCGGGAGACGCCAACTCCACCAGGGGGAGAAATAATTAAAGATAAGACGGGTGAACCCACCGGGATTCTTAAAGATGCGGCCATAAATCTTGTCACCAAAATAATCCCCGAACCGGGTATTAAGGAGAAACTGGCGGCGGCTCGCCGGGCTTTGGCAGAAGCCCGGCGCTGTGGGTTGACCTCGATTCATGATATGTCCGGATTGGATGCTTTTTATACCTATCAAAGATTATTGGAAAAAGGAGAATTGACAGCCCGATTGACCTTATACCCTCCCTTGCGGTTGATTGATTCTCCATCCGAATTGGAGAAGGCCAGAAGTCAAAGTGATCCATTTTTAAAAATTGGAGGTTTAAAGGGCTTTGCCGATGGTTCCTTAGGTTCAGCCACGGCCCTTTTTTTTGAGCCCTACTTAGACCGCCCTGATTTCTGTGGTCTTTTGGCTGAGGATATGTTACCTGAAGGAACTATGCTCAGGAGGTTGATTCAGGCTGAAAAAGGGAATTGGCAGGTAGCTATTCATGCCATTGGAGATCGGGCTAATCATTTGATTTTAAATATGTTTCAAGAAATAACGGAAAGATACGGCTTCCGGGAAAGGCGGTGGCGCATTGAGCATGCTCAGCATCTAAAACCTGAAGACATTCCTCGATTTGGGAAGTTAAGAATCATCGCTTCCGTTCAACCTTATCATCTGTATGATGATGGCTGTTGGGCCGAAACTAAAATTGGACAGGAGAGATGCCGAACAACCTATGCTTTTCGTTCTCTCTTGGATTCTGGAGCCCATCTGGCGGCCGGTTCAGATTGGACAGTGGCTCCTCTTAATCCTTTAACCGGTATTTATGCCGCTGTGACGCGGCATACAGCTGATGGACGTCATCCTGGCGGTTGGATTCCTGAGGAAAAGATATCAGTCGAAGAGGCGGTCCGGGCTTATACTTGGGGAGGGGCCTGGGCTGAGTTCGCTGAGGATAAAAAGGGTACAATTAGGCCGGGTAAATACGCCGATCTAGTGGTTTTGGATCGGAATATTTTTGAAATTCCGCCTGAGGAAATAAAAGAGGCAAAAGTAGTTTTGGTAGTAGTGGCTGGCCGCATCGTTTATTCCTCCCAAAAAAAAGATTAATTGCTATGCTAATTATTTATCTTTTTATTCTGGCTGTTTCTTTTGTTTTAATGTTCAAATCTGCTGATCTCTTTGTCAGTGGAGCTGCGGGCTTAGCTCGAGTGTTTAATCTTTCTAAACTGATTGTGGGCATAGTGCTGGTCGGGTTGGCTACTACGGCTCCTGAATTTGCGGTTTCTGTTCAGTCAGCCTATCTCGGCCATCCCGAAATTGCCTTAGGCAACGCCATTGGGTCTGTTATTGTCGATGACGGAGTAGCTTTAGCCTTAGCTGGCCTGCTGGCAGCTGGGCCCATACTAATCAATTGTCAGTTGCTTAAGTTCATTGGATTTTTTCTTTTGGGTATTGATATTTTTGCTTTTATCTTAGCGTTAAACGGCACCATTGGGCGATTTGAAGGTTTGATTTTTCTCCTTATTTTGGGAGTTTATTATTTTGTTTTGATTCGCAAAAGAGAGGTAGGTGAGACCCTGGCCAGTGAGGAAGAAAAACTTCTTCAAGAGATAAAGAAAGTCAAATTAAGTCGTCGGAAAGAAATCAAAAAGTCTGTTTTTTATTTTACTGGAGGTATTATTGGAGTTTTCGTTACCAGCCGGTTGGTCATTTGGTCAGCCACTAATCTTGCCCGGACTTTTTCTATCTCGGAAACAGTTATTGGTTTGACCATCATTGCTCTTGGAACTTCTTTGCCAGAGATAAGCACTTGTATTGTGGCGGCCCGTAAAGGTGAAGGAGAAATTGCTGTGGGTGATATTATAGGGGCGGATATTTTAAATGTTCTTTGGATTATTGGGGCTTCAGCTCTGGTGAGTCCGATTACAGTGGAGTTGAAAGTAATTCATTTTTCCTTTCCCGCGATGCTGGTGATAGTGGCCACTATGATAATCTCTTTACGGATAGGCTGCCGGTTAAATAAATTAAAAAGTTTCCTTCTTTTGGGGTTATATCTTGTTTATTTTTTATTGATGGTTAAATTATTTGTTTTGTAGTAAAAGAAGAAAAGGATAGGATTTGATTTTCTGCTGCTGGGCCAGAAGGTAAAGAAGATCGAGTGAAGCTTGCCTTTCTAGCCCAAAGAAGATACTTTGGGAATTCAATTAAAGCTTTTTTCAGGAGGAAAAGAGAGTCAAGAAAATGGAATTGATCTAAGAATTAGTATTGTTATCAACTGGTAATTTTGATATATTAACTCCTTTAAAATTGGAGGGATAAATGAATATCGGCATCTTGAATGAAAGCAATAAGATAGAAAATCGGGCTGGATTATCGCCCAGTAGTGTTTCTCTGCTGGTGGAAAGAGGACACACCATTTATGTTCAGGCAGGAGCTGGTCTGCGGGCAGGTTATTCCAATGAAGAATATTCCAGCTTAGGGGCTAATATCGTTTTCACTAAAGATGAAGTTTTTGGCCGTTCAGATGTGGTTCTCAATATTGCTCCTCTTGATGAGGAAGAAAGTCATTTAGTGAAAGAGGGACAAGTCCTTTTTGGCTTTCATCATTTAGCGGTAGCCAAGAGGAAAGTCATTGAGGAATTGTTAAGGAAAAAAGTGACTATTATCGGCTATGAGATAGTTCAAAATGATGAAGGAGAGTTGCCTTTCATTGAGAGTCTGAGTGAAATTGCTGGTCAGATGTGCGTAGCTATTGCTGGGCACTATTTACAAACCACCCAGGGTGGGCGAGGAATTATTTTAGGAGGAGTAGTTACCTGTCCTCCAGCCACCGTTGTTGTCATCGGCAGTGGGGTCTTAGCCAAAAGCGCCATTAAAGCATTTTTAGGCGCTGGAGCCCAGACGATTGCCCTGGGGCGTCATATGGACCGGATGAGAGCCCTGGAGGAAATAACAGGCGGCCAGGTGATTACCATGATTGCCACTCGATATAATTTGGCTCGGATGGTTAAAATTGCTGATGTCGTCATTGGCGCGGTCCTCCGTCCCGGCGAAAAGGCTCCAATCATGATTTCCAAAGATATGGTCCGCTCCATGAATAAAGGCTCGGTGATTATCGATTTAGCCATTGATCAGGGGGGTTGTATTGAAACCAGTCGACCCACCACTTTGGACCATCCAGTGTTTGTTGAAGAGGGGGTCATCCACTATTGTGTGCCTAATATTACCTCAGCCGTGAGCCGGAGTTCGACCAAAGTTTTATCCAATATGGTCACTCCCTGGTTGCTAGAAATGGGGGAAAAAGGTTTGGAAGAAACACTCCAGGCGAGATCACCTCTGGCCCGAGGCGTTTATGTCTACCAGGGTAATATTGCCAAGGAAAATATCGCCGAAAGGTTTGGGTTGCCGTATATTCCTTTGTTTGAATAAAGCATTATGAGTAAGGATAAGGTGATGGAAGAGCGAAAACGAGGTCAACTTGTCCATCTTCTTCATCAAGCTCAAAGTAAGGAAGGCTACATTTCAGCCAGGGCCATCGCTTCTATTGCCGAGAAATTGAATATTTCCGAAGGGGAAGTTTTTGGTGTAGTCACCTTTTATAAAGCTTTTTCTCTCCGTCCCCAAGGAAAACATAAAGTAACGATTTGTATGGGAACCGCTTGTCATGTCCGGGGAGCCCCTTTAATTTTGGACGAGCTGGAAAGAACTCTAGGTATTCCAGCAGGAGAAACTACTAAAGATGGTTTATTTACTTTAGAAACCGTCAATTGTGTGGGAGCCTGTGCTTTGGGGCCTATTGTGATTGTTGATGGTGAATATCACGGTCAAATGAAGCCAAGAGAAGTCAAGAAACTATTGGAAAAAACCGGCGAAAATTTGAATCGGTTGAATGAACCATGAAAGTGACCAATATTGAAAAGCTCAAAGAAAAGATCTTAAGATCACGGGACAAGACTAAAACCTGGGTGACTGTTTGTGGTGGTACAGGATGCCAGGCTTATGGCTGTCAGAAAGTAGTCAAAGCTTTTCAGGAAGAAATTAAGCGCCTGGGTTTAGGCGATTCTGTGGGGGTGCGAACTACTGGCTGTCATGGCTTCTGTGAAAGGGGACCTTTGGTGGTTATCCAGCCCGAAGGAATTTTTTATCAACGAGTGAGTGTAGAAGATGTACCTGAAATTATTAACGAGACTGTGGTTAACAAAAAGATAGTCGAGAGATTACTCTATAAAGACCCTCAAACGGGTCAGAAGATTATTCATGAACATGATGTTCCTTTTTACAGTAAACAGAAGAGAATTATCTTTGGCAATAATGGCCTGATCGATCCCACCGATATCCGGGATTACATTGCCGTAGATGGATATCAAGCCTTATCCAAAGTTCTCTTTGAAATGACAGCTGAGGAAGTGATTGAGGAGATTAAAAAATCTGGTTTGCGTGGTCGAGGCGGAGCTGGTTTTTTAACCGGATTGAAGTGGGAAATCTGCCGTCGAGTCTCTTCTCCGGTTAAATATTTAATTTGCAACGCTGATGAAGGAGATCCTGGGGCTTATATGGATCGGAGTTTGTTGGAAGGTAACCCCCACAGTGTCATAGAAGGGATGGTTATCGGAGCTTATGCTATTGGAGCTACTGAGGGGTTTATTTACGTCCGGTTGGAATATCCTTTAGCGGTTAAGAATATTACTTTGGCTATTGAGCAAGCCCGGGAATTTGGTTTCCTAGGAGATTCAATTCTTGGTTCTGAATTTAGTTTTGATCTGCATGTTTTCAAGGGAGCCGGAGCCTTTGTTTCAGGGGAAGAAACCTCCTTAATGGCTTCCATTGAGGGGCGAAGAGCCTTTCCTCGCCAGAAGCCACCTTTTCCAGCTCAGAAAGGACTTTGGGGACGTCCAACTAACATTAATAACGTTGAGACTTGGGCTAATGTTCCTTTAATTATTAAGAAAGGGGCTGATTGGTACTCTCAAATAGGTACCCGGACCAGCAAAGGAACCAAGATATTTTCTTTGGTGGGCAAGATTAATAATACTGGTTTAGTGGAAGTCCCTATGGGGATTACTTTGCGGGAAATAATTTATGATATCGGCGGCGGGATAAAAGATAACAAAAAATTTAAAGCAGTTCAGACAGGTGGACCTTCGGGAGGCTGTATTCCTGCAGAGATGTTAGATTTGCCGATTGATTTTGACACTTTGACCAAGGCTGGCTCGATGATGGGTTCTGGAGGAATGATTGTGATGGATGAGGATACCTGTATGGTTGATGTGGCTCGGTATTTCCTGCAGTTTACCCAGGAGGAGTCCTGTGGAAAATGCGTGCCTTGTCGTCTTGGAACCCGGCAGCTTTACGAAATTTTGACCCGAATTACCAAAGGCGAAGGCGAGGAGGAAGATCTTAAGCGATTGGAAGATTTGGCAAAAACAATTAAGGCTGGATCTTTGTGTGGCTTGGGCCAAACTGCTCCTAATCCGGTTTTAACCACGCTCAAGTATTTTCGTCATGAGTATGAAGCTCATATTAAAAGAAAAGAATGTCCAGCCTTGTCCTGTAAAGATTTAATTATTTATTATATTGAACCCGATAAATGTGTGGGGTGTTTACTTTGCCTTAAGAATTGCCCAGTGGGAGCAATTAGTGGCGAACGGAAAAAGGTTCACGTTATCAATCAAGATTTATGTGTCAAGTGTGGTGCTTGTTATGAGGTTTGTCCTCCGAAAATTAGAGCTGTGTCTAAATATACCGGCCGGAAAAAAGAGGCCATTTTAAAAAAAGAGAAGCAATCAAAAGAGTGAAACCATGAAAATAGTGATTAATGGACAGCCAATTGAAGCCTCCCCAGATAAAACTATTTTAGAAATTGCTCGGGAGAATAATATCTATATTCCTTCTCTTTGCCATCATCCTTTACTCCAGCCATTTGCCGGCTGTCGATTATGTCTAGTGGAAATTAAAGGTCGGCGGGGCTTTGTGCCTGCTTGTGCTACTTATCCTGAAGAAAACATGGAAATCACCACAGAATCGGCCAAATTAACAAAAATAAGGCGGAATATTCTCGAGTTAATTTTGACCGAACATCCCAGCGCTTGTCTGATTTGTCAAGAGAAGGAAAATTGTGATGAATTCAAATCGACAATTCGCAAAGTGGATGAAGTCACTGGTTGTGTTCTTTGTCCTAACAATGGTCGCTGTGAACTTCAGGAAGTAGTGGAATATATTGGCCTAAAAAAGATTCACTATCCTTCTGTCTACCGAAATAAGGAAATTAAAAGAACGGATCCTTTCTTGGAAAGGAATAATAATCTTTGTATTCTCTGCGGTCGCTGTGTCCGAGTCTGCCAGGAAGTAAGAGGTAATGGAGTCTTAACCTTTATTGCCCGAGGGCCAGAGACAGTCGTGGGGACTGTTTTGGACAAGAAGTTACTCGAGGCTGGCTGTCAGTTCTGTGGGGCTTGTGTAGATGTCTGTCCTACTGGAGCTCTTGAGGAAAAGGGCCGGAAATATGAGTTGCTTCCCGAAAAAGAAATAGAGGGGCATTGTGGTTTGTGTGGGGTTGGTTGTGCTCTGATTTATGAAATAAGAAATAATCGGTTGATTGGGGTAAGACCTAAAATCGATTCTTTTAATCAGGGACAATCTTGCGTGAGGGGCCGATTTGTTCTTCGAGAAATTATTAATTCACCCCAACGTATAGATACTCCCTACCGTCGCTGCGGCCGCCAATTAGAAAAGACTGCCTGGGAAGAAATATTAACCGAGGTAGGAGAGAGATTATCCAAGTATAAAGGCGAGGAAATTGTCTGTTTGGTCCATCCTGGATTAAGCTTAGAAAATATATATGCTTTTTGGCGCTTCGCTCGAGATGTTTTAAAAACCCAAGCAATCTATTCGCCGACGGCCTATTCTACTTTAGCTACTTGGTCAGCTCTTGGGCTGGAAAATTCACCTGGTGTTTTAGATAACTTACAGGATTTTGAAGAAATTGTAGTCTTGGGCACGGAACTGGCTACTTCTCATCCCGTTTACTGGGTGAAAATGATTCAAGCGAGACATCAGGAAGCCACACTTCATGTAGTTGACTTTTTACCCAGTCAAGGCAAAAGGTGGCTCAAGCTCCAGGCTTCTTTGACTCCAGGCAATGAATTTAACTTTCTAGCTGAGGTGACCATTCAACTTTTATTAGCCAAAAGAGCCAAAGAATCGCTAGAGGAGGAGGAAGAGCAGTTACTATCTCAATTGGAAGCCGGGTCATATCGAGCCCGTCTTACCCCTGAGGAAAAGACTGAAGCTCAGCAAATGGCTCGAAGTTTAAGCCGTTCAGTTAGGCGACTTTTTTTAGTTGGTGAAAGATTGGGCAGCGGAGGTTCTCGGAAGGAGCTATTAAAGCTCATTTGGAATTTGGCTTTAATCTCGGGTGCTAAGATTGTGGTGTTGCCCTTAGACAGTAATTCTTGGGGCGAACTAGAAGTGGCTCAGTCATTAGGTCTGCAGTTACAGCCTTTTACCCATCTCCAAAATTTGATCGACCAGAAAAAAATTAAAGTGGTTATAACTAATTCTGGCTTGGTTTGGCCTCGTAGTTTCAAGCCTGAATTATGTATTGTTTTGAATACTCACTGGAGTGAACTAGCTCAAAAGGCTGATTTTGTTTTACCTACAACGTCTTTTCTAGAAGAAGAAGGCTTTTTTATCAATGGCTCAGGCAGAGTTCAATATTTTCCCTGCGTGCTTCCTTCTAGGGGAGAAGCTCGGCCGGAGTGGATCATTTTAACCGCTATAGCGGAAAAGATGAATAAGGATTTTGGGTGGACACGTCTTTCTAGCTTGAGGAAAGAGTTAAGGCAATCGATAAAGAGTCTGACCGGTATTTCTTTTAGAAAGATTACTCAGGGTGAGATTTTTACTTTAAAAAAGGGAGAAAATCCGCTTCATTTATTAAAAATAAACCCACCTAAAGGGCAGAATATTAACCTTACTTCTTCGGACAAGGAGTTAAAGTTGATCCTTTCTCCTTCTCCGGATGAGTATCGCAGTTTTCCCTTGGCCAAGAGTTCTCAAGGGCTGGCTCGGATCCGTTCTCCCAGGTGGATTTATCTGAGTCAAGATGAGTTGACCTCTCTTCAATTAAGTGAAGGAGAGGAAGTCACTGTGGTTTCTTCTTGGGGGAAGATTAAAGCTGTGGTCAAAAGCAGGCCTAACTTTCCAGCTCGGACGGCCTGGATGGAATTCAGCTGGGGAGAAGCCCGAGAGTTTAACCCAGCCATTTGGTTTTGGCAGACTGATTCTTTCATTATGCCCATTAAGATAAAAAGAGGACGCTAATGGCGAGAATAGTTAAACGAGAGCGTTTGGTACCTAATATTCATTCTCTGGAAATTGAAGCCCCTGAAATTGCTCGGAAGTGTCAACCGGGACAGTTTATCATCATAATGCCTGATGAGTTTGGCGAAAGAATTCCTTTAACATTGGCGGATTGGGACAGAGAAAAAGGAACAATTACTTGTGTTTTCATGATTGTTGGAACTTCGACTCATAAGTTAAGTCTTCTTCAGGCTGGAGATGAGGTGCCAGTGGTGGTCGGCCCTCTAGGGCGAGCGGTGGAAATTGGCCGCTGGGGAACCGTGATGTGTGTTGGCGGATGTTACGGAATTGGGGCTATTTATCCTGTAGCCCGAGCCTTAAAGGAAGCGGGTAATAAGGTGTTAGTTTTGATTGATGTTAAAGCTGATTATTTATTCTATTGGAGAGACAAATTTGCCCAGATAAGCGATCAAATTTTCATCTCTTCGCGAGATTATGTACATGATTGCCAAGGATATGTGCCTCGGGTCTTAAAAAAGATTATTCGGGAGAAGCGCTCGTTCATAAAAAGAGTTTATGCGAGTGGGTGTACTTATTTACTGTATACTTGTTCTCAGGCCACCAGGCCTGCCAGAATCAAGACTTTGGTTAGTTTAAATCCTATTATGGTGGATGGTACCGGCATGTGCGGTGCATGTCGGGTGACAGTGGATGGTCAAACTAAGTTTGCTTGCGTCGATGGCCCTGATTTTGATGGCCACTTAGTGGATTGGGATGAGCTTTTTGCTCGCCGGAAGTCTTATTTTGATGAAGAAATTCAATCTCTTTGTTACTGGGAAAAGAAAACATTTCCTTGAAGAATAATATGGAAAGAAAAGAGTAATCATGGTGGAGAAAAAACAATTATCGCCTGAAGTTAAAGAAAGACTCAAGAAGGAGTATTTAAAGGATTGGCGGGTAGCCTTAAGGAAATCAATTCCAGTTAAAGAGAGAATGAAAATTCCCCGGCAGAAAATGCCAGAGCGTAATCCAGAAGAGAGGAACAAAGATTTCTCTGAGGTTAACCTGGGACTGAGGGCTAAAGCAGCTCAATTGGAAGCCTCCCGATGTCTGGATTGTGCTAATCCTCAGTGTGTTCTTGGCTGTCCTGTCAGGATAGATATTCCCACTTTTATTAAGCTAATTGAAAAAGGTAAGTTTATTGAGAGTGTGCGCAAAATCAAAGAAACCAATTCTTTACCCGCTATTTGTGGCCGAGTATGTCCTCAGGAAAGTCAATGTGAAGCTTTTTGTAATTTAAAAAAGGCCACCGGGGTTCCTGTGGCTATTGGGAATTTGGAAAGATTTGTGGCTGATTATGAGCGCCTCCAAGGAGAAGTTTATATTCCTCCATCCGCTCCGCCTACCGGACATAAGGTGGCTGTTATCGGAGCTGGTCCTGCGGGGTTGACTGTCGCCGGAGAGCTGGTTAAGAAAGGTCATCAAGTCACTGTTTTTGAGGCCTTACACGTTGCCGGTGGTGTGCTGGTTTATGGCATACCTGAGTTTCGTCTTCCCAAGAGTATTCTTGAGGCCGAAGTTGATTATTTGAAAAAGTTAGGTGTGGAATTCAAGATGAACTTTGTAGTTGGGTTGACCGCCACTCTTGATGATTTACGGGAGGAAGGTTATGAGGCCTTTTTTATTGGCACTGGAGCTGGTTTGCCTAATTTTATGCGGGTCCCTGGCGAAAATCTAATCGGAGTGTATTCAGCCAATGAATATTTGACTCGGGTCAATTTAATGCGGGCCTATGCTTTTCCCGAATATGATACACCGGTTTTTCGAGGCAAGAGAGCTGCAGTTATAGGTGGCGGCAATGTAGCTATGGATGCTGTCCGGACAGCCAAGAGATTGGGGGCCGAAGAGGCCACTATCGTTTATCGCCGTTCCCGGAAAGAAATGCCGGCTCGAGAAGAAGAAATTAAACACGCTGAAGAGGAGGGCATTAAATTTCATTTCTTGACCGCCCCTATCAGGTATATTGGTGATGAACATCATCGAGTGAAGGCTATGGAATGTATTCAGATGAAGCTGGGAGAACCCGACTCTTCAGGTCGACGCCGACCGGTTCCTATTCCTGGCTCAGAATTCATCATGGAAGTGGATATGGTTGTTGTGGCCATTGGTCAGAGCCCTAATCCCTTGATACCCCAGACAACCCCGAATTTAAAGGTAGGTAAGTGGGGGAATGTAGAAGTGGATTGGGAAACTATGGCTACCTCCATTGAGGGAGTTTACGCCGGTGGTGATATTATCCGGGGAGGAGCGACTGTGATTTTAGCTATGGGTGATGGCCGGATTGCCGCCCGGGAAATTGATAAGTATCTTCGGTCGCTGGAAGGAAAATAAATTTAAATAAATTTTAAGAAAATAACAGGCTTGAGAAATCAGCCAAAGGAGGATAAATCATGAGTTGGGTAGATGACTATAAGAAGAAGCTTTGTTCAGCTGAGGAAGCAGTTTCCCTCATCAAGAGCCATCACCGGGTTTACATCAGTGGCAATGCCGCCACACCTTATGTCTTGATGAAAGCCTTGGCTCAAAGGAAGGACGAACTGGAGGATGTGGAGTTAACCCATGTCCTTCTTATAGGGGAGGATCCTTTTTCTGCTCCTGAGATGGAAGGACATTTTCGGCATAACTCGCTATTTGTTGGTCCGGCGGACCGCAAAGCCATTAATGAAGGACGCTCCGCTTATGTGCCCATTTTTCTCCATCAGATTCCTGAATTGTTTTATTCTGGTCAAATGCCCATAGATGTGGCCATACTTCATCTTTCTCCACCTGACGAACATGGTTTTATGAGTTATGGGGTTGAAGTGCTGGCCTCCAAAGCAGCTGCGGAAACAGCCAAGTATGTCATTGCCCAGGTCAATGATAAAATGCCTCGGGTGTTAGGGGATTCTTTTATTCATGTCTCGAGGGTGGATAAAATTGTGGAGATCTCTGAGGATTTACCTGAACTGGAGAAAAAACCAGCTACAGAAGTTGAGAAAAAAATCGGGAAGTTTATTGCCGATTTGATCGAAGATGGTAGTACACTCCAATTGGGAATAGGCGGTATCCCCGACGCAGTTTTAGCTGAGCTGGAAACCCGCCGTGACTTGGGGATTCATACCGAAATGGTTTCGGATGGAGTTATGGAAGGAATTGAGAAGGGTATTATCACCGGAGCCAAGAAGACTTTTCACCCCTATAAAGTGGTTTTGACTTTTATGTTGGGGTCTAAAAGACTGTATGAGTTTTCCAACAATAATCCTATTTTTGAAGCACATCCTACTGACTATACCAATCATCCCTTTAATGTCGCCCGGAATGAAAAAATGATCGCCATCAATTCGGCCATTGAAGTAGATATTACCGGCCAGGTTTGTTCTGATTCTATAGGGACCTACATTTATAGCGGTTTTGGAGGTCAAGTGGATTTTATCCGTGGGGCGGCTCATTCAAAAGGGGGTAAGCCTATAATTGCCTTGCCTTCCACAGCCAAAAACGGTGAGATCTCAAGAATTGTGCCTTTCTTGAAGCAGGGAGCCGGGGTAGTCACCACTCGGGCCGACGTCAGGTATGTGGTCACTGAATATGGAGTAGCTTATCTTCACGGCAAAAATCTCCAGGAAAGAACCGAAGCCTTGATTAACATTGCTCATCCCCGCTTTAGAAACGATTTAATAAAGGAAGCTAAGAAGAGAAATCTTCTCAAATAGAACTTAGTTCCCAACGGAGATTTGACTCGGACAATTTAATGAAACAGGATTTTCTTTTTCCTGGAGCCAAAGGGCATCTGGGTACAGATGAGTCAGGAAAAGGAGATTATTTCGGCCCTTTAGTGGTGGCCGGTTTATTTTTACCTGAAGGTCAAGAGGCGGTTTTAGCTGAGCTAGGCGTTCGCGATAGTAAAAAATTTTCCGATGGCCGGGTTCAAGAAATGGCCCAGCTTCTTCAACGAGGTTATACTTATTCTTTAGTAGTAATAGGGCCAGAAAAGTATAATGCCCTTTATGCCAAAATGAAGAATTTGAACAGATTGCTAGCTTGGGCTCATGCCCGAGTAATAGAGAATATTCTGGAAAAGGTCGATTGCCGTCGGGTTATCACCGATCAGTTCGGTGATAAAATTTTTGTTCTCAATGCCTTGATGAAAAAAGGGCGGCAGATCGAACTAATCCAAAAGCCCAAGGCAGAGGAGGATATGGCTGTAGCTGCCGCCTCCATTTTGGCCCGGGCGGAATTTTTGCGGCGACTTTACTTTCTTTCCCAGGAAATTGGCCTTGATTTGCCCAAGGGAGCCTCAGCCAAAGTGGAAGAAGTGGCTTATCAGTTGGTCAAAGAAAAAGGGCAGGCCATCTTAAATCGAGTGGCCAAGGTCCATTTTAAAACGACCCAGAAGGTGCTGGCTCTCTTAACCACTGAGAATGACCCTGATTAAATTGACTCTTATTGAGGAGGAGATTACAATACTCCTGTGAGTAAAGACAAAGTTACGCTTAAAATACCGCGGCCATTATATAACCGTATAAAGGACATTATTGAAGGCAGTGGTTTCAGTAGCGTCAATGAATTTGTCGTCTATGTTCTTCGGGATTTAGTTTCCCTGCACGATTTGGATAGAACTGAACTTTCCAAAGAGGAAATTGAAAAGATCAGACAAAGGCTCAAAAATCTGGGCTATTTTTAACTTTCTATTTTTTCTTCCGTCTTCTTCCTAAATTTTATCCAGATTTGGTGTCTAGAGATTGCTTAGTTAACGGTGTGTCTAGTTAATGGGGTCAGACACTATGTTCCCCTGGCCCTATGTTAACAAAATACCCAAAGGAGTTTCCTTGTTATTCTGGTTCCATAAAGGCCTTTTTTAAATCCTATCCAATTTATTACAGATTCGAAGTTTTCTTGGCGAACCGAGGCATCTTTTTATTTTTTGCCACTCTTCAATTCTTAGTTACTGTTTTCTTCACGATTTTTAGCTATACAGAGACTAAATCTTATAGTAAAATTTTCCCCTTTTAATTTACTGTGGAAGGTGAATTTATTGCCCCTTATTAAACTTTTTTTAGTTGTTTTAGTTCTCCTGATTTTAATTCGTCTTAAATTGGAGATCGGTCTGGTTCTCCTCTTGGGGGCGATAATTTTAGAAATCTTTTTTCCAGTGCCTCTTGGCCAATATTTGCAAAATTTCCTGGGGAGCATGTTTAGTTTGGAGTCCATTTCTTTAGTGGGCATAGTAATTCTAGTTCTTTTTCTTGGGCATCTTCTTCAAGTCAGGGGTAATTTCTCTCGGATGGTGGATTATCTCCAGAAGGCACTTCGAGAACCTCGCTTGATTCTGGCTATTCCTCCGGCCATCATCGGATTGCTGCCCATGTTGGGCGGAGCTTTGGTTTCAGCCCCAATTGTGGAAGAAGCCAGCCAACGCTGGTCTTTGGCGCCGCCTTGGAAGACTTTTTACAATTATTGGTTCCGCCACATCTGGGAATACTGTTGGCCTTTATATGTCAATATGATTCTGGCTGCAGCTATTATTCAGGTGCCGATTATGAGAATTTCTACTTATCAGTTTCCTTTTACCTTACTGGCCGCGGCTCTGGGCCTAATTATCCTTTTTCGGCAAGTTAAGCCCCAAGAAGCACCAGCCCAAGAAACTCAGGGAAAGACATTGAACTATATAGCTCTGAGTTTAGGGGCTATCTGGCCGATTCTCGTCATAATATTTTTAATTTTTGTTCTTCATTGTAGTATGCTTCTTTCCTTAGCCATAGCCGTTTTGCTGACCCAAATATTTTTTCGCCTGCCAATTAAAGAAAGATGGCAGATCTTTAAGGAAAGTTTCTCTTGGAAAACCGTCCTTCTCGTGCTGGCGGTCATGGCTTTTAAAGGAGTGCTAGAGAAGTCACAGGCTTTGAGCGGCTTAAAGTCTATTTTCAATGCCGATGGTAATTGGGGCTACCTATTATTGTTTATCATTCCTTTCCTTTTAGCTTTTTTGACCGGGGTGAATCATGCTTATGTCGGAATTTCATTCCCTATTTTGTTGCCTCTTATCGGGCAGGGAAGTCCCGACATGATTTTGTTGATGTTTGCTTATGTCAGTGGTTTTGTGGGTATTTTACTTTCTCCGGCTCATTTATGCTTGGTGTTAACCTTGGATTATTTCCAAGCTGATTTGAAGGATGTTTATCGGATAATGGTCTGGCCGGTGGGAGTTATTTTTCTGGCGGCCCTCCTCGTTCTGATCTTCTTTCGGCTGATATAACTCGGAGAAGCCAGATGAACCCTCTGGAATAGATTCTGCTGGGGGCCATCAAGCCGGCTCAGATACTATGTTCAAAATTTTGGTGTCAGACACCCCCAAGTATATCAGACACCCTAACTTGGTGTCACCCAACTTGGTGTCAGACACCGCTATAATGGGTGTCTGAGCCCCCCCAACCGCCCCACACGTTAGAATAGCCCATGGGTGAGTGTCAGACACTTTGTTGGATCTCTGGCCTTTTTATTCTCATCTATTTTCAACGTACGAGGTCTTCACCTTTCAAATTGGCTAAGCACTAGCTACGATGATTAGGCACTCGAGTCGATCTCATATAAATTCTACCTAGCTTAAAGCTGCCCAGCCCAGTGAAGATCTGCTCCCCCATCTTTTCACTCCCCATCCTCCTCCAGAAAAAAGAGGCTTGCCTCAGAAGAAAAATGGAGAATAAATTTAGAGAAAAAGTTCGTCTCATGATAAGATTAATTACTATTTATTCTTTAGCCGGTAAAATTGAAATTGAGAGGTGAAATTTTCATTTAAGGAGGGATAAAAATGGCTGTTCATCCGACCCAAAAAATATATTTTGATGATCCTTACCAGATTGAATTTGAAGCTCGTGTTCTGGATGTCATTCCGCGGGCAGGAAAATGGGGAGTTGTTCTCGATCGAACTTGTTTTTATCCAGAGTCGGGTGGCCAACCAGCCGATAAAGGGGAATTGGCTGGTGTGCCCGTAGTCGATGTCACAGTGGAAGCTGACCAGATAATCCACTGGTTGGAAGAGCCTTGTCCTCGTAAGCAAGTTACTGGAAAAATTGACTGGCCGCGGCGCTTTGACCATATGCAGCAGCATGCTGGTCAGCATATTTTAAGCCAGAGTTTTTATGAGCTTTATCAGGCCGAAACGCTTTCTTTTCATCTGGGTGAGGAAGTTTCTTCAGTCGAGATAGATGTTCGCCAGGCAGATGGCGAGCTTATCCGGCGGGTGGAAGCCAGAGCCAATCAGATTGTTTTTGAAGATAGGGAAATTAAAACGTATTTTCTTCCTCAGGAGAAAATCAGCCAGATCCCACTCCGGAAGCCGCCAAAAAAAGCAGGATTGATCCGGGTGGTGGAGGTGGATGGTTTTGATTATTCCGCTTGCGGTGGCACCCATCCCCGCCGCACAGGCGAAGTTGGTTTGATTAAAATTATCCGCTGGGAAAAAATTCGTCAGAATATCCGCTTTGAGTTCGTCTGTGGTCAGCGGGCCCTCAAGGATTATCAGTTAAAAAATCAAATTATTCGGGAGTTGATTGCTCGATTAAACGTGAAGACAGAGGAGATTGGTCAGGCAGTGGATAAACTTTCTCAGCAGTTGAAGCTAATGAGAAAGAAAATTAAAAATATGAGCCAGGAACTGAGCGCCTTTCAGGCGGCTGAAATGATGGACCGGTCAAAGACTCATTTTGTGGCCGAATTCTTTGCTGACAGATCTCCGGAAGAAATAAAATATCTAGCCCTGGGAATTATCAAAAGCGGGCCTTATGTGGTTCTTTTCGGGACAAAGGTGGACGGCCAGATTCATCTGGTCATGGCGGCCTCGGAAGAGTTGGGTCTTAATTTGAGAGATATTCAGCCCGTGGTGATAGAAATCATTCAGGGCAAAGGCGGCGGGAGTCCCTCTCTTCTGGAATTCAGAGGAGAAAAGCCCGAAAAATTTTCTCTCCTTCAGGAAGAAATTGAAAAATACCTGGCTCGGGAGAAGCCGGAGGTTTTAAAAGAGAAGATATCCGGTGATTGAGCCTTAATAACAGATGGATAAGAGCGTTCGCTCTTAATTTAAGCCCAAAATTAGGTTGATGCTTTCCCAGGTCAGCAGCGGTTTGAAATTGCTGAAGTTTGAGTGGCTACTCCTTTTCTTTTATCATCTATAGAAAATATTTTATCTTACTCACTTAGTTTGTTTGTTGGCCTATGCTTCAGACGATGAATACTTTATTTATGGGTGTCTGACACCGTTTTAGGATGAAACTATTGCAGGCCCCCGTTTTATCTTTGGGCTGATTTACATTATTTTAAACTCAAAATCTATAATCTCCCTACCTCCAAATATTCGTTAGTACCATGAGCTATCTATTTATTAAATTGAGCTGGGGAAGTTTTTCAAATCAAATGTCATCAGCAAGGGGATTTATTCGTAGCGAAGGGAGACGATGGGATCGGTGCGGGCGGCTTTTTGCGCCGGGAATATCCCAAAGAAAAGGCCTACCGAGATGGAAACTCCCAGGCCGAGCCCCACTGACCAGAGGGTGACTGACGCGGGCAGCGGGGTGGCCACCCGAACCAGAAAGGCGATGAAGAATCCCAGGAGCACTCCCAAAGCTCCGCCTGTCCCGGTGAGGAAGACGGCTTCGATTAAAAATTGACGGAGAATGTCGCCGGCTCTGGCGCCGATAGCTTTGCGAATTCCGATTTCCCTCGTCCTTTCTTTAACCGCCACCAGCATGATATTCATGACCCCTATTCCTCCGACCAGAAGTCCAATGGAGGAAATGGCGATCATCACCAGATAGGCGGCACCGGTGAGCTGATTATAGAGGTCAAGAATGGTCTGTTGGGTATAGATGGCGAAGTCGTTGGGTTGGTCAAAGGGAACTTTGCGTCTTTTGCGCAATACGGTTATTATCTGGTCGATTGTCTCGGGGATATAGCCGTGTTTTTTGGGGGCGATGATTATTTCCAAATTGGAGAGATCATAGGGGAAATATTTCATGAGTGTAGTGATGGGTAAACCGACTATATTGTCCCGGCTTTGGCCGAACATTTCCCCTCGTTTTTCCAGCACTCCGACCACTTTGAATTTTTCCGGACCGATGCGGATTTCTTTGCCCAGGGCTGAACTATGGGGAAAGAGAATTTCTTTGAGTTCGGCTCCCAGAATACAAACCTTGGTTCGGTGAAGAACATCAGCCTCGGTAATGAATCGACCTTCCTCGGGCAGGTAAACAGAGAGTACCTGGGGAAATTTTTCATTCATACCGATGATTGTAGAATCCTGGCTCTTTTTGTCCTGGTATTTAACCGGGATGTTTTCAAAAACTTCAGCAGTCAAATCCACGGCGACGGCTTTCACCAAAGAACACTCCTCTTCGATGGCGGCGGCGTCGTCAAGAGTCAGGTTCTTCCTTTGCCTGATTTCTTCCGGCTCCCGGCCGATCTGGATGCCCGGTTCCCGTTTGGAAACGATAATAATATCAGAGCCAACTGACTCGAGTTCAGCCATAAAGCTTCGATTCAGTCCCTGAATAATCGAGACCATACCGATGACGGTCATGACGCCGATAAGAATGCCCAGCAGGGTTAAAAATGAACGGAGTTTATGGGCTTTGATGGAGTCGAAGGCCATCTGAATGATTTCTTTAAACAGCGTCCATCTCATTGTTCACTACGCAAAGCCTCAATTGGATTTAATTTAGCTGCCTGAGAGGCGGGATAAAGCCCGAAGAAAAGACCGACGGAGGTGGAAACCAGCAAAGCCATAATAATTGCTTCAGGCTCCACACTGGAAGGCATTGAGGAAGTTAAAGTTACAATTTTGGCGATAAGAAAGCCCAGAAGAATACCGATGGCTCCCCCTGTCCCGGCCAAAATGGCCGATTCAATTAAAAATTGAAAAAGAATGTCTTTCCGGCGGGCGCCGACCGCCATTCGAATACCGATTTCTTTAGTCCTTTCGGTTACCGAAACCAGCATGATATTCATGACCACGATTCCCCCTACCAGTAAAGCAATAGAGGAGATGGCAATCATGGCGAAGTAAATTCCGGTGGTGGCTGATTTATAAACCTGGATGAAAGTGTCCGATGTCCGAAAAGAAAAGTCGTCGGGTTCATCAAATTTGAGATGACGTTTAGCCCGCAAGAGAGTCCGGACTTCTTCCTGAGCTCGGGCCATTTCTTCCTGGGACGAGGTGTGGACGTTGATGGTAATGGAGCGCCGCGAACCATAGATTTTCAGGAAAGTGGTGATAGGGATGCGGATGAAATTATCCTGACTCATCCCCAAAATTTTTCCTTTTGGTTTAGCTACACCAATAACCAGAAAATTATGTTGGCCTACTTTAATCCATTTTCTTATCGGGTCGACGTGAGGAAAAAGATGTTCTGCTACATCAGCCCCAATGACGGCTACATACCGCGAATGGTCTTCGTCTTCCTTCAGCAGATGGCGGCCGTTGGCTAATTCTTCCACACTGCCGATAAGATGGTCCACGTGAGTGACTCCTCGAATAGTCACGTTTTTCAGCGAGCGGGATCCATACTTGACCGTCCTAGAAGTTGAGGTTGAGGCGCCGACCAGACGGCAGGAGCGGCATCTTTCCCGGATAAGCTCCATATCAGCCAAGGTTAAGTTTTTTCTTTTCATTTCTTTGCGGAATTCTTCCAGAGTCCGGGCTCCAAAGGAGAATTTACTTACGGCAAAGTCATTAGCGCCGAAGAAAGAAAATTTTTCGTAGACATAATTATTAAGCCCTTGAATAATTGAGACGACAGCAATAATGGTTAACACACCAATGATGATACCCAACAAGGTGAGAAAAGAACGCAATTTATTTGACCAGAGAGAGCTAAGGGCCATCCTCAGTGATTCACCGAGAGGCAGTTTAGGCATCCTCTTTGTTCCTCTGCTTCATTTTACATCATGAATTACGTATGGCAAGCAAAAAGGTTCTGAAATATACGGTCTGACTTGACAACCTTGGGTTAAGGCATGAAAATGAAAAAAACAATGCGGGCGATTTTTTTTGACGGGGCCAAGTTGGGCTATCGCTCTGATTATCCCCCTCCGGAACCACAAAGCGGAGAGGCCACGCTCAGAGTGCTTAAAGCAGGCCTCTGTCGAACCGACCTGGAAATAATTAAAGGCTATATGGGTTTTCGCGGTATTCTTGGGCATGAATTTGTGGGCCTGGTGGAGGAGGCCCCTGACGAAAACTGGGTCGGCCAAAGAGTAGTCGGGGAGATCAACCTTCCCTGCCGGCGATGTTCTTTTTGTCGCCGCGGCCTGGAGCGTCACTGCCCTGAACGTCGGGTCTTGGGTATCAAGGATAAAGATGGGGCTTTGGCCGAATACCTTACCTTGCCCTTAGAGAATCTCCATCTTATTCCCGACTCCCTGAGCGATGATGAAGCCGTCTTTGTGGAACCACTGGCGGCTGCCTTAAGAGTTTTGGAACAGTTGGCGCCTTATATGGAGAAGACCAGGGAAAATTGGCGGTTTTGTGTCCTGGGCGACGGCAAGCTGGGCCTGTTAATGGCGCAAGTTCTAAAAGCTGAATTCCCGGAAGTAATTTGTGTAGGCAGACATCCAGCTAAACTGGCTCTTTTAGCTCCGCGAGGCATTAAAACTTATCTTGTGGAGGAAGAAATAGAGACCAAGTTTGATGTCGTGGTCGAGGCCACCGGCAGAAGAGAGGGGTTTTCTCGGGCGCTTGGTCTTGTCCGTCCGGAAGGGATCATTTTTTTGAAAACAACCCTTCATGAAGAAGTGGATTTTAATCTTTCTCCAGTAGTGGTGGATGAGGTAAAAATAATCGGCTCCCGCTGCGGCCCTTTTTCTCAGGCTATCAAATGGCTAGCTGAAAAGAGGGTTAATGTTGTGGAACTAATCGAGGCGGAGTATAGTTTGGAAGAGATGAAAGAAGCCTTTGACCGGGCTAGTCGGCCGGGTGCTTTAAAAGTGATTTTTAACATTTTGGAATCATCTCGCAGAAGATGAGAAAAGGCATTGATTGGTGATTTTCAAGAGTTGTCGAAATGTTGGAGAATTAGTCGGATTGAAGGAGTGCCTTAGGCATGGAGTGAGAGGGAAACATTCTTTTTGAGGAGGTGAAATTGGCCGGACAAAATAAGAGGAGCGATCAGACACGGGAGGCGACCTGTCTTTATTTTTCTTCCCCTGGACCACAGAATACGGTCGCTACTCTGAAAAAGGCCGCTCAACGAGCCGAAGAGCTGGGAATTGAAGATATAATTGTCGCCTCGACTTCCGGACGAACTGGTTGGCAGGCCCTTGAATATTTTCAAGATAAAAATCTGGTCGTGGTTACCCACTCCACTGGATTTGCTGCACCTGATTATCAAGAGATGTCCCCGGAGATGAGAGAAAAATTAATTAAACACGGAGCCAAAGTTCTGACTTGTCAACATGCCCTGGGAGGCGTGGGTCGGGCCGTCAGGAAGAAATTAGGCACTTATCAGTTGGAGGAGATTATTGCCTATACGCTGCGGGTTTTTGGCGAAGGCACCAAGGTAGCTGTGGAGATGGCTTTAATGGCGGCCGATGCGGGCTTAATTTCCTGCCAGCGGCCGTGTCTAGCCATCGGCGGCACTGGTTCAGGGGCGGATACGGCCATTCTCTTAAGACCGGCCCATGCTCAAAACTTTTTTGATTTGCGGATTATGGAGATAATAGCCAAGCCCCTGTTCTGGCCTCCCCAAAAAGAAGAGTAAGATGATTGTCTCCATGCTCTCGAACTAAAGGAGTACCAATGAAAAAAAGATTATTTATGGTCCTCTTTTTAGCCGCGTTTATTCTGGGAATGAATGTCGCTCTTCCGGCGCAAAATGGGTTTTATTTAGGCTTAATGGGTGGTTACTCAGCCCAGAAACCCAGCCTGCCTGAATTTTCTTTTGACCAGGACACGAGTTTTGTCTATGGAGTCAAGGTTGGCTTGAAGTTTTTGATGTTTGCTGTGGAGGGTATTTATTTCCAGGCCGCCCATACCTTGAAAACCACTGACCCTTTCTTTTTAAGTTGGGCCGATCGCCAGGTGGATACTAATTTTCTGGGCGTTCAGATGAAATATTTTATGCCGATTTTGATCATTCACCCCTACCTGTCGCTCGGCTATGGATATTTCGGGGCTTCGATTCAAGAAATAGATGAAGACCGAGGAGGAGGGTGGAATCTGGGCGCCGGAGTTGAGGTGCATCTGGGTAAGAAATTCGCTTTGTTGGCGGAAGGTCGGTATTTTTTCACCCGACTGGAGATAACCCAGGAAGAGATGAAATTCGGCCAGTTTGTCTTGACCGGCGGCCTCAACTTCTATTTTTGAGAGGGGAAGAGAGTTCTTTTCCAGAGAGGTTATGTAATATCCAATCACGAGCATAAATAAAATG
>Ga0190360_1000479_pt1 | contig 22522 bp, 17 predicted proteins | sample 48721834_MG_FD_161271 | JGI IMG/M metagenome (GOLD analysis project Ga0190360, IMG submission 161271) | Hydrothermal vent microbial mat bacterial communities from Southern Trench, Guaymas Basin, Mexico - 4872-18-3-4_MG | ecosystem: Environmental > Aquatic > Marine > Hydrothermal vents >... | reverse complement strand
TGCCTCCGGCTTCCTTCAGACCCCGCCTCACGACGACGCCCTTGCCTTCAGCTAACAGTTGGTGCGATCAACCTCCGTAAGGGTCTTTCACCCTCTAGCCAACGCCCATGCCGGGCGCACAAGAAGAGGCCCGACGCCTGTCGGGCCTCCAAGATATCTACGCGGCACTCGCCCTAGCCGGCAGGCATGGCTTCGGCGGGTTCCTCCTCACCTTCCATTTCGCCCATCGCCCGCCGCAGCACGATTTGCTCGCCTTCGACGTCCACGAGAATGGTGTCCCCCTGCTTGAACTCGCCGGACAGAAGTGCATCCGATAGGCGGTCCTCGACCTCGCTCTGGATGACCCTCCGCAGAGGCCGGGCGCCCATCTCGGGATCGTAGCCCATGTCCGCAAGCAGAGTGCGGGCTGCGTCGGTTGCCTGGAGCGTAATCTCATGTTCCTCGAGGCGCTTGGAGACCTTGCTCAGCTCGAGATCGACAATCTGACGGATCTGCTCCTTATTCAGGGCGTGGAAGACCATGATGGAGTCAACCCGGTTGATGAACTCTGGCCGGAAGACCTTCTTCAAGGCCTCCATCAGCTTCTTGCGCATCTCCTCGTACTCGAGCCGCTCCTCGATCTGCTCATCCCGCGGCAGTTCGAAACCAAGCTGGGATTGACGGCGGATCATGTCGGCGCCGACGTTGGAGGTCATCACAATGATCGCGTTGCGGAAATCGACTTTCCGGCCCCGGGCATCCGAGAGGTGCCCCTCCTCCATGATTTGCAGCAGCATATTGTGCGCTTCGGGATGCGCCTTTTCAACTTCGTCGAAGACCACAATCGAGTAAGGGCGGCGGCGGATGGCTTCAGTCAATTGACCAGCATCCTCGTAGCCAACGTAGCCTGGCGGCGCCCCCACAAGCCGGCTAACGGTGTGTCGCTCCATCAATTCCGACATGTCGATTTGCACCAGCGCCTCCTCGGAGCCGAAGAGAAATTCGGCCAGCGCCTTGGTCAACTCCGTCTTACCCACGCCCGTCGGCCCCAGGAAGATGAACGATCCGATGGGCCGTTTGGGGTCCTTCAGCCCGGCGCGTGAGCGGCGCACTGCCTTGGCAATGGCATCGATGGCCTCGTCCTGGCCGACGATGCGTTCGTGCAGTGCTTCTTCCATCTTCAACAGGCGTTCTGACTCGGCCTGCGCCAGTTGCATCACCGGCACGCCAGTCCACATCGAGACTACTTCGGCGATGTCCTCCTGCGTCACCTTCGGGCCGCTCTCGCTGCGATCCCAAGCGCTCCGCAACCGCTCGAGCTGTTCCTCTAGCTCTGCTTCGCGGGCCGCCAATTGCTCGGCCTCGTCATGGCGGTCTTCCTCGATCGCCAGGGTTTGCGCCTCGCGGACTTCCCGCAGTTCCCGGATCACCTCCCGCAGGCTCACCGCCTCCGGACTCTTGTACATGCGCACTCGCGAGGCCGATTCGTCGATCAAATCGATGGCCTTGTCCGGGAGATAACGGTCGGTGACATAGCGGGCCGACAGATGCGCCGCCGATTCGATGGCCTCATCCGTGATGAGCAGCTTGTGATGCTCTTCGTAGGGCCTGCGAACGCCGCGCAGGATGTCAATCGTCTCCTCGATCGTCGGTTCTTCAACCATCACCGGCTGGAACCGGCGTTCCAGGGCGGCATCGTTTTCGATGTATTTCCTGTACTCGTCCAGGGTGGTCGCGCCGATGACCTGAAGCTCCCCTCGCGATAGCGCCGGCTTGAGGATGTTGGCGGCATCCACGGACGAGCCCGCCGAGCCTGCGCCCACAAGCATGTGCACTTCGTCGATGAAAAGAATAGCCTCGGAAGATTTGAGCTCGTCGATCACGCGCTTCAAGCGCTCCTCAAATTGACCGCGATACATCGTTCCGGCGACCAAAGAGCCCACATCCAACTGCAAGACGCGTTTGCCGATCAGCGGGCCGGGCGTCTCGCCGGCCACGATCCGCTGCGCCAAGCCTTCTACGATGGCCGTTTTTCCCACCCCGGGCTCGCCGATCAAGGCTGGATTGTTCTTTGTGCGGCGAGCGAGGATTTGGATCACACGCTCGATCTCCATCTCCCGCCCGATCACCGGATCGAGCTTGCCCTCTTCAGCCAGCAGTGTTAGATCGGTGGCCAATTGATCCACCAGAGGTGTCTTGGGGTGTTCCTTGCGTTTGCCCGCAGCGGACTTCTGCGCCATGCGCCGGCCGGGACTCTCCTGAAGCACGCGGCGGGTTTGCCTGCGGATCTGCTCTGGAGTGATGCCCAACCGGCGGAGGACATCGATCCCCACGCCTTCGCCCTGGCGCACTAGGCCCAACAGCAGGTGTTCCGTGCCGATGTAGTGGTGGCCCATGCGGCGGGCCTCGTCGATAGCAGTCTGCAGGACCTGCTCCGTCGCCGGGGCGAGCTCGATGCGCCCGCCCGTATGCCGCCCGACGCCCGTCAGGCGCTCGACCATCTCCTTGACCCGAGCCGGCTCCAGGCCCAGCTCGCGCAACACTCTGCCAGCAACCCCGCCTTCCTCACGCATAAGGCCGAGCAGCAAATGCTCGGTCCCGATATAGTTGTGATGTAACCTCTCAGCTTCCTCATGCGCCAGGCTCAAGACCCGCCTTGCCCGCTGTGTGAAGCGCTCCATCTTATCCGCCACCGCTTTCCCTCCAATGGCATCGGCCTGAATTGCCCTATGCCTACCTCATTCTACCAAAGATTGATTTCACACTTCGCGGCTTGGGATTTTTCTACCCATCGCATTAATGAAATCGGGCGCACTGCTGTGCGCCCGTGGGTTTCAGGATATCTCCTGCTCTCCCTCTTCGAGAGGTATCTCCGTATTACTCTCGGGAGGGCTGGGCTCCGGCGGGTGTTCTGCCTCTGCAAAGGCCTCGACCTCGGAAGCGCCTTCTGTTTTTTCTTCGGCCGGGCCCTCCACCGCCATGGCCTCGGCTCTTGCCACTGGAGGCTCGGCTTCCGTTTCGGCCGACTCTGGCTGCTCCTCGACTGAGGCCTCCGGCTCGGGCTCGGCAATCTCCTCCGCCGGAAGATCCGCCTCGGGAGCCACGTCCTCGGTCACATCCTCGAGCGCGGCATCGAAGTCTTCCACCTCATCGGCGGCTTTCAACGCCACACCTTCCAGGCCTTCCCGCTCGAGCTCCGCCGCAGCCGATTGCCAATCCACATCGGCGTACTCTGGAGAGTCGACTCGCTTCAGGCTGAGGCCGATGCGCCGGCGTTCACGGTCGATCTTGATGAGGCGCATGGCGACATCTTGTCCTTCATGCACCACCTCACGCGGATGTTCGATGCGGCTATTGGAGAGCTCAGAAATGTGAATCAGGCCCTCGATTTCATATTCTCCGGTGCCTTTCAAGGCGGCGAAAGCGCCAAACTTCGTCAACTTAGTGATCGTGCCTTCCACCAATTGGCCTTCCCGCAGCCCATCCACGATCTCGTCCCATGGATCGGGCTCAAGCTCACGCAGGGAGAGGCTGATGCGCTTGCGCTCCGGGTCCACGCCCAGGATCTTGACCTGGACCTGCTGGCCCACCTTGAGGATATCGCGGGGATTCTCGACCCGCTTCCAGGACAGCTCGGAGACATGTACCAGGCCGTCCGCACCGCCGATATCCACAAAGGCACCAAAATCCGCAATACTGATGACCGTGCCGGTGCGCACCTCACCGGGCTCGAGCTCGGCAATCAGGCGTTCCTTAAGCGCGTCACGTGACTCGCGCGCCGCGGCCCGCTCGGAGAGTATCAGGCGATTGCGTCGACGGTCGACCTCGATCACGCGAGCGATGATCGGCTCTCCGACCATTTCGCCCCAGCGCTGGTCGGGCGTTTCGCCCTCTGCGCGCCGTCGCCGCGATAGGCTCACCTGGGAGGCGGGGATGAAGCCACGCAGCCGCCCCAGCTTCACGATCAGGCCGCCCTTGTTATAACCAGAGATCGTGCCCTCGTAGGCTTCCCGGCTTTCGAGCAGCCGTTCGGCCTCGCGCCAATCCTGCTCCTCCTCGGCCCGGTTGATCGAGAGCACGATGTTCCCGTCCCGCCCCCCGGACCGCACGACGTAGACCTCGATCTCCTTGCCGACCTCCAGGTTTGCCCGCAGTTCTTCCGGCAATTGCTCCACCTCGCGCGTCGGGATGACGCCCTCCGATTTGGCGCCGATATCGACCAGAATGTCGCTATCCGTAATTCTGGCGATGGTTCCTGTGCGAATATCCCCGCGTCTAGGGGTCTCCAGCTCGTAGGCCTCCGCCTCGAGCAGCGCATCCATCGGGTGCTCGCTCGCCTCTTGGGCCTCCGCTTCGATAAACGTCTCTTCCCCGATGGTGTTCTCGTTGGACTCCATGAATCTCTTGTTCTCCCTTGGTTGGCGTAGCACGCATTATAAAAGCGAACCTACGCCTTGTAAACCTTCATGCCCAAATAGCCCAGCTCAGGATTGGCCGGTCCGGCGTCGAAGGTCACATTCTCCAGCGGCCTATCCCGACGCATCCTAAGCAGCCTAGCTGCGCCGCTTCAAGGTATAATCCCGCCGGAGAAGGATCGCATATGGCAGCCATTTACCCTTTCACCGCCATCGTTGGCCAGAACCGCATGCGCCGGGCGCTCATCCTCAACGCCGTCAACCCCCGCATCGGCGGCGTGCTGATCCGCGGCGAGCGCGGTACCGCCAAATCGACCGCGGCGCGCGCCCTGGCCGCCCTGTTGCCGGAAGTCGAAGTCGTCGCCGATTGCCGCTTTGGGTGCGACCCGCACGACCCGCCTACCTGGTGCACGGAATGCCGCGAGCGTGTGGCGCGCGGCGAGAATCTACCGGTCGAGACCCGCAAGACTTCCTTCGTGGACTTGCCCGTCTCCGCCACAGAGGATCGGGTGGTCGGCACGCTGGATATCGAACGCGCCATCAAAGAGGGTGAGCGCCACTTCGAGCCCGGCGTGCTTGCAGCCGCCAACCGCGGCCTGCTCTATATCGACGAGGTCAACCTCCTGGACGACCATGTCGTTGATCTGCTGCTGGACTCGGCCGCCCTGGGCATGAACATCGTCGAGCGCGAGGGTATCTCCTTCAGCCACCCGGCCCGCTACATCCTGGTCGGCACCATGAATCCCGAGGAGGGCGATCTACGCCCCCAATTGCTCGACCGCTTTGCCCTCTCGGTCGAGATCCACGGGCTGCAGGACCCGCGTGACCGCGTCGCCATCATGGAGCGCAACTTGGCCTTCGAGGCCGATCCCGAGGCTTTCCGCGCCGCTTGGATGGATAAGGAGCGCAAACTCTCCGAGGAGATCGAACGCGCCCGGGAGTTGCTCGATCAGGTCGGATACACAAAGCGCGATTTGCTCGCCATCGCAGCCTTGACCGCCTCGTTGCAGGTGGATGGCCACCGCGCCGACCTCGTCATCCTCAAGGCGGCGCGCGCGCATGCCGCCTTCGAGGGGCGTGACCGCATCACGGATCGCGATATCGCCCTGGCCGCGGAGCTGGCTCTGCCCCACCGCCTGCGCCGGGGCCCCTTCCAACAAGTCGAGGTCAGCATCGAGGAGCTCCAATCACGTCTGGAGCAAATTCAACACGACGCCGGCCAGTCCGGCGAAGAATTGGAACCTCAGGCTGGCGAGCAGGAGCCCGAATCTAAAAAAAAAGGCCTAAGGCCGGCCTAGCCGAAGAAGAGGTCGAGGCCGCCGAGAAGAAGCACGAGGCCGAGCCCATCCGCCGCCCAGCCCCGGATTCACTCAGCGCCCGCTGGTGGGAAGGTGGCGAGAAGGTCAAGATCGGGCCCGCGTTCGTGCCCCGCCGCCTGGAGGGCAAGATCGACCGTCTTCTCCGCCGGCAGGGCGGCCGCCGCACGCGCACACGCACCGACCGCAAGCGCGGCCGCTATATTCAGGCCCGTCCCGCTGGAAACCACCTGGATGATATCGCCTTCGATGCCACCTTGCGCGCCGCTGCGCCTCACCAACGCGAGCGGCTGGCGCAGCGAAAGAAGGTGGCCTTCGCGATCCAGCCCTCTGATTTGCAGCGCAAGGTCCGGGTCCGCAAGGCCGCCAACCTGATCTTGTTCGTCGTAGATGCCAGTTGGTCGATGGCTGTGGCCGAGCGCATGTCTGCCACTAAAGGGGCCATCTTCTCCCTGCTCACAGATGCCTACCAGCGGCGAGATCGCGTGGGGCTGATCGTCTTCCAAAAGGATCGAGCGATGACCATCCTTCCGCCGACCAATTCGGTGCAGCTGGCGCGGCGGGCACTGGCCGATATCCCCGTGGGCGGCAAGACACCTCTCTCCGCCGGGCTGAATCTGGCCCTAGAGGTCTTCCGCAAAGAACGCATCCTGCACCCCGATGTGCTCCCGCTCATGATTCTGCTCACCGATGGGGCCGGGAACGTCTCTATGGGGGATCTGCCGCCCCAGGAGGAGGCTCACCGAGTGGCCGAACGCATCCGGCAGGCCGGCATTCGCTCTGTCGTTGTCAATATGGAGCACGCCGCGTTCGACCAGGGCTTGGCCCAAGCCCTCGCCGAACGGCTGGATGGTCCCTGCTACACCCTGCATGAACTCAAGGCCGAGCATCTCTACCAGGCCGTCCGCCAAGAACTCGAGGCGGGGCTACCTCCCGATCGCCGCACATCGCCCGCCTAGATCATTCTCCGGAAGTCATCCCCAGCCGATCTGTGAGGAGCATCGCCCATGGCTTCAACCCAGAGCAAACCCGATCGATCCCCCGGACCGTTCCGGGAACCCATCCGCCTCGGCCGCACCGATTTGAGTGTCAGCCCGATGGGCATTGGTGTGTGGGCCTGGGGCTCTGGCTTTTATTGGGGTTACGGAAGCGATTTTGAAGAGCAGGATGCGCGCGAAGCCTTTCATACCTGTGTCCAGGCGGGGATTAATTTCTTCGACACGGCCGAAATCTATGGCTCCGGGTGCTCAGAACGTTTGCTCGGCGCGTTCGCCCAGGAAGTCAAAAAGCCGCTGGTCATCACAAGCAAATTCATGCCCTTCCCATGGCGGCTCAGCCGGAGGACTCTGCGGCGAGCATTGCGAGCCAGCCTGCGGCGTCTTGGACGGGAGATACTGGACCTGTATCTCATCCACCACCCATTGCCGCCTGTTCCCATTCCCATCTGGATGGAAGCCATGGCCGACGCCGTCGAGGAGGGCCTTATCCGTGCAGTGGGCGTCAGCAACTTCAACCTCGACCAGATGCGGCTGGCAGCCGATGCGCTGGCGCGCCGGGGCATCCCCTTGGCGGCCAATCAAGTTCCTTACAGCCCGCTTTCCCAGAGCATCGAGACCGAGGGCTTGCTCGAGGCTGCGCGCGAGATGGGCGTGGCGGTCGTCGCCTATAGCCCCCTCGAGCAAGGCCTGCTCACCGGAAAATACTCTCCCCAGAACCCGCCTGGTGGGGTGCGCGGTCTCCGTTTTCGCGGGGACTCCTTACAGCAGTTGGGAGTCCTTCTTGAGCGGATGCGGGAGATCGGAGAGGCGCATGGTGGCAAAACTCCTGCGCAAGTGGCGCTGAACTGGACACTCTGCAAGGGAACGATCCCCATTCCGGGGGTCAAGCGCAAGCGGCAGGCCGAAGAGAACCTCGGTGCGCTGGGCTGGCGCCTGACGACCGCGGAGGTGGAAGCGCTCGGCAAACTAGGCCGCGACCTAGTCCGCGGCTGATTGCGCCGCCTGCTTGCGGGCCAGGCGCTCGAGGCGATGGGTGATCTCTTCCCAGGCCTGCTCCCGCCGCCAATCCTGTGGCCAGTGACTCAGGCAAATCAGGGCCCTCTCGGCCCAGAGCCGCGCCGCATCGTAATCCCGGGCATGCCATTCATAATAGATGGCCAACTCGATGCAGGGCCGAGGATCATCCGGGGCGAGGTCGTGCCACTGCTGCCACCCACCCAGCGCCTCCTCCCGCAGGCCGGCGCGCTTCAGGAAGGTGGTGAAATGGCGCAAGGCCTCCAGCCTGAGGGCCGGATCCTCGCTCTCCAACGCTGCAAGGTAGGCCTCGTAAGCCGCCTCCAGCCGGCCAGAGGCATGATGCCAACGCGCCAGTCCAAGCGCCTCCCCCGCAGATAACGAAACCGCCGGCCTTGACGCCCGCTCCACCACTTCTGCCATCAGGGTGGCCAGGCTCAAGATGTCGACGGCGTTGTGGTAGATGACGCGCCGCATGCCATGGATTTCGCCCGTGCGCAAGTACTCCAGGTAGAGGCCCGGAATCAAGGCGCCCGGCACATCCTCCTCGCCCCGCTTTACAGAGAGCACGTTGCGCTCCAGGGATGCTAGGCTGCAATCCCGCAGATCACGCCTCCACAGCCGGCGGGATGGGTAGAGCAGATCCAATTGCGGCCAGCGGGTGAGTGCCCAGCGCCGCCGCATGCCCACGCCGAAACGCATCTCCAGGAGCGGGATGTCGAACGCGCGGCCATTGAAGGTCACGAATCCCTTAGCCTGCTCCAACTCTTCGGCCAAAGCCTGCAGCATGCCGCGCTCTTCACCCGGATCACGCAAGAAGTATTGCCGTAATTCGAAGTTGCCGTCACGGAACCTTCCCAGACCGACCAGAAACACGAGCGTGCCCGCACCCCCCGCGAGTCCCGTGGTCTCGGTATCCAGGAACAGCAAATCCTCGAGCACCAAGCCATGGAGGGATGTCTCCTGTACGGCCTCGGACACTTGCGCCAGTGTGAGCCCCAAGAGGTCCCGCAGCGGCCTCTCTCCGTGGCGGTGCTCGGGTGGATAGGCCTGCCGGATACGCAGTACCGGGCCCTCGGGCGTATCAATGAGTTCGCCGGGCAGCTCGCCCTTGGCTCCGACGGGCGGGCGGCGCCGCGAGATTTCGCGGCGCCTGGAACCCCTGCCCAGCCGCCGGAGTCTCTGCCGCCAGCGATCTTGTTCATCCATGGCTTCCATGCCTGTCGGTCGACCCGCTGCGTGTCCGGAGGTCCAGCGCAACGATTATAGTACGGGGATTAATGTCACACCTTCGCAATGACCTTTTGCAATACCCGCCTCCAGATGTCAAAGGTATGATAGCGCGCGGAGACGAGAGACGGGGCACCCCTAAGCTCATCGCTGTCTCCTCCTTTGGCGAAGGCCTCCGCCGGGTTATACCCCTCACCGCCCCGGCGGAGGCACCTTTTTAACCCCTATGCGCGGCCCTCGAGGCCGCGCATTTTCCATCCCGTTCCCCCAAGACGCTTCGAAGCTTAATCCCGGATTGCCGGCAAGACAACTGTGAACGTGGTTCCTTCTCCCAGACGCGAGTCCACCCAGATGCGGCCGTTGTGCTGCTCGACGATCGACTTGACGATCGAGAGGCCCAGCCCTGTCCCCGGCGCATCATTCGGGATGTTGCTAGCCCTGAAGAACTTATCGAAGAGGTAGGGTTGATCGGCCGGTGGGATGCCGGGGCCGGTATCACTCACTTGCAGGATGATCTGATCGCCCTCCGCACCAGCCTCCAGGCAGACCCGCCCGCCCGTCGGCGTGTACTTGATGGCGTTTTCGAGCAGATTCCCGATCATTTGCCGCAATCGCAGCGGATCGCCATGAACATGCGGCAAGCCGTTCTCGAGTTTGGCCTCCAGCTCCAGCCCCTTGGCATCGGCGAGAGCACGAATGCTCTCGACCGCGTAACCGGCCAGCGTCGCCAGCGGCGTATCCTCCTTGGTGGTATCCAGCCCCGCTTCGATTCGTCCCAGGTCCAGCAAATCGGTCACCAGCGCGGTGATTTGCTCCACGCTCATGCGCACACGTGAAAGGAACTGGGCCTGCACCTCCGTCAGCGGCCCGGCGCGCTCGATCAACTCCGTGTATCCCAGAATGGCGGTGAGTGGCGAGCGCAGGTCATGCGATACCGTGGTGACAAATTCGGACTTGATGCGGTCGAGTTCCTTTAGATGCGTGATGTCATGCAGGATCACCGCATGCCCCACTCCACGGATCGGGCTGCGAACCGCCGCCAGCACTCGGCCGTCCTCCAGTTCGATGTCGTCCCGCCTTGTCGAGCCGCCGGGTTCCCTTAGCAGTTCCAGCAAAGCCGCGTGATCGAAGACTTCCGCTGCCGAGCGGCCCAAGATATTTCCTTGCAGACCGAAGATCTCCTGCGCCGAGCGGTTGGCCAGCAGAAGGCAGTTCTCCTCGTCCACGACGATCACGCCGTTTTGGCTTTGGCCCAATACGGTTTCAAATTTGGCCCGCTCGGCCTCTGACTCCTGGTACAAGCGGGCGTTCTCCACTGCGATGGCGGCGTAGTCGGCCATCGCCATCAATAGGGTCACATCCTCCCGGGTCAATTGCTTTCCGGCCTTGCGGTTATCCACCCCGAGCACCCCGATCGTCTTCCCCCGAACCTGGAGCGGGACGTAAATCAGGGAGTGGACCAGATAGGCGGTCTTGATCTTCTGAGGCGATGATTCATCCAGCAGAATCGGCTCGCCCTTCTCGAGTACTTGGCCAGCCAGGGAATCCTGAACTTGCAGCCGGAAGGTGTGCGCGAAATCCTCGTCGAAGTTCTTTGAGGCCCGCATGTAGAGTTCGCCGGTGGCTCCGTCCACCAGTAGCAGGCTTCCTTCCTCCGCTCCGGTGAGCCGCACCGCGGCTTCCACGACGGTCGTGAGCACTACATCCAGATCCAGCACTGCGGTCACGGTGCGGCCGATCATGGCCAGTGTCTCGAGTTCCTGGACACGTCGAGCTAGTGAGCCTTCGTCTTTATCCCTGCCTTCGCTCCTGTTCTCCAGTGCCCGCCGCACTGCTTGAAGCAACTCATCCGATGCGAAGGGCTTCACCAGGAAATCACAGGCACCGGCGCGCAACGCGGCCAAGATCAGCTTATCGGAGCCCTCACTACTCATGAGAATGGTCGGGGTGCCGGGGAGGGCGGTTCTGAGCCGCCGGATAAGATCCAAGCCTGCCAGACCGGGCATCTGCTGGTCGGTGATCACAAGGTCGGGCTTCAAGTCCTGGGCAAGGGTCAAGGCTGACATCCCATCGCCCACGCAGCGCACCTGGTAGCCAGCGGGACGGAGAATCTTCTCCTCTACGATCTGCGCGATTTCTCGATTATCTTCGGCGACGAGAATCAGTTCAGCGCTCATGTGCAATCACCGGATGATCCCATGGGATTGGACGGGCTTGGGACAGCTGGGGCGTTCATGGACCGGCGACGGAGGATCAGCTCGCGGCCCGGTCTTGAGGCTCAGCTTTGAGCACCTCGGACAGCTTCTCAATGACCGCTTCCAGATCCCGCTGCACCATCTCAAGTTCTCCCCCAATTTCGGCCTCAGGGTTTCGGCCACGCAACTCGTGGATTTCCGCCCGCGCCGCTCTTAGACTGCGGTGAATTTCCTGAAGCCAATCGGAGTCCACGCGAATGCCTCCCGCCACCCCCCGGATCTGGCTCTCGAGCATACGCGCCCGGTCTTCGAGCGCCTGGAAAAGCCGGGCGTTCACCAGCGAGATGGAGGCATAATCCGCGACCGCTTCCAGCATGACCAACTGGCGCTCCGTAAATGGCTTGGGGCTCTCGCGGGCCACGCAGATAACTCCAATCGGTTGATCCTTGACCTTGATGGGCGCGATCAACGCCGCCGCCGCGAATTGTGAGAGCTTGAATTTGGACAGTCCCTCACCATGCATCGCCAGTGCCTCCCCGGAGAGCATGACGAGTGAACTCACGCCGTCGTCCCAAGGCTGCTGCAATCGACCTCGAATCCCGGCCGGGAGGTTCCGCTCAGCGCGTAAGTACAGTTCGTCGGTGCCTTCCTTGCGAAGCAGCACCCAGCCGATATCAGCCTCCGTGACGTAGAGGCTGCCCTCGATCAGCTTGCCAAAAAGTTGGCCTTGATGGGTAGTGGAAGTAACTGTCTTCCCGAGGCCGAAGAGCGTGGTTAGCTCTCGCACTCGCCGCTCCAATTGGCGGTTGGATTCGGCCAATTGCTGCGCCAACTGTCGATGCTCCCGACGCAGCCGAATCTCCTTGATGACCCGCTCCAGTGCGGCCACCACCTCGGCCTCTCGCAAGGGTTTCACTAGGTAATCGTGGGCGCCGAGCCGGAAGGCCTGGATGGCGTCGTTCTCCATGCCCTTGGGCGCCGTGACCAGCATGGGCACGTCGGTTCCTTGCGAACGGAGCGCCACCAGCAAATCCTTGCCGCTAAGGCCCGGCAAGGTCAGGCTAGCGATAATCAGGTCAGGGGCAAATTGCAGCGCCTGCTGGATGGCCGAACCTGCATCAGCCGCCGTGGCAATCTGGTAACCAAGCGGCTTGAGAACTTCCCGCGCCAGGAGATCAAGCGTCTCGGGATCTTCATCGACGACGAGAACACGCTCCAGATTCATGGCCTCCGTCATGCTGCTATGATAGCATGGATTGCATTCCCCAGCGCAGCCGCGAAGGCTTCAGAGCTGCATGGATGATAGAATCGAAGGTGAGAGAAGCCACCTTTCCTTGACGCTCTCTCCACCAGGCACGTACAATCAACGACACAAGGCAGCTCTATGGAATACAAGGATTACTATAAGGTCCTCGGCGTCGACCGCAACGCAAGCCCGGATGAGATTAAGCGCAAATATCGTCAGCTTGCGCTCAAGTACCATCCAGACAAGAACCCCGACGACAAGCAGGCCGAGGAACGCTTTAAGGAGATCAACGAAGCCTACGAGGTCCTGGGCGATCCCGAGAAGCGCGCCAAGTATGACCAACTCGGCTCGTCCTACCGCGCCTGGGAGCGAACTGGGCGCGATCCCAGCGGCTTCGACTGGTCACAATGGGCTTCCGGCTTTCCTGGCGGCGGCGTGCGGGTGGAGATGGGCGACCTCGAGGACATGCTTGGCGGCTTCTCGGATTTCTTCCAAGCCATCTTCGGCGGGATGGGCGCCCAACGCACCGCATCCCGCGGCGGACGCGGGCGCGATATCGAGCAGCCGGTCAGCATCAGTCTCGCCGAGGCCTATAAGGGCACCTCACGCACCTTCCAGTTCAACGGCAAACGGCTGGAGGTGAAGATTCCGCCCGGGGCCAAGACCGGCACCAAAGTGAGGGTGAGCGGCAAGGGACAGAAGGGCATCCGCCAGGCCGGCGATCTCTACCTGGTGGTCAAGGTGGAATCCGATCCACGCTTCGAGCGCAAGGGCGACGACCTGTACACCGACGTTGAGGTTGACCTGTACACCGCCGTGCTCGGGGGTGAGATCAAAGTCCCCACCCCAGGCGGCAGCGTCGTGCTGACCATCCCTCCCGGAAGCCAGCCCGGGCAGAAGTTTCGTCTCAAGGGCAAGGGCATGCCCAAGCTTCGGCAGCGCAACCAGCATGGTGACCTCTACGCCCGCCTGCACGTCAGGCTGCCCAAGCAACTCAGTTCGGAAGAACGAGAGCTCTTCGAAGAGCTCGCCAAGATGCAGAAGCGCGGCTAGCTCCCGGGCGCTCGCCGCCGCGTATTTCTTACCGTGCAAAGGACTGGTATCCTCCAATGAAGAAATCGCCTCTTGTCGCTGTTGCTGCCGCTCTCTCCCTCGCCACCATCGCTTGCAGCCTGCAGCCCATCCCGATCGAGAGCCCAACCCCAACGCGCTTGCCGGTCACCCCCCTCCCCACAGCCGCGCCGCCTGTGGATTCTCGGTCCTCCATCATTGAAACGGGGGGGGTTCTGCCTCTGAATGGCGACCTGATCGCACTCTACAAACGCGTCAGCCCAGGCGTGGTCACGATCTGGACCTTCGAGGAGCTCGGCACCCCCCACGAGGCAAGCGTGCCCAGCGGACAGGGATCGGGCTTCGTGATCGACACACAAGGGCATATCGTCACCAACCAGCATGTGGTCAACGGCGCCAGCGAGATCGAGGTGGATTTCCCCTCCGGGATCAAGGCCTGGGCCCAGTTGCTCGGCACCGATCCGGATTCCGATCTGGCCATCCTCGAGGTGGACGTCCCTGCGGAGGCTCTCGTACCCCTGCCGCTGGGCGATTCGGATCAAGTGAGAGTGGGGGAGTTTGTGGTGGCCATCGGCAATCCCTTCGGCCTTACCGGCACCATGACCGTAGGCGTGGTCTCTGCCATTGGCAGGACGCTTGAGTCGGAGCGGCTGGCACCCGGTGGGACCCGCTTCTCCGCTGGCGATCTGATCCAGACGGATGCCGCCATCAATCCGGGCAACTCCGGTGGGCCCCTCTTGAATATGAGCGGCCAGGTCATCGGCATCAATCGCGCCATCCAGACCGAAATCTTCACGGTCGAGGGCAGCGCCGCCAATTCCGGCGTTGGCTTCGCGGTGCCGGTAAATATCCTTCGGCGGGTAGCGCCCAGCCTGATTGCAGCCGGCAGCTATGATTATCCCTACCTGGGCATCTCAAGCCTGGATGATGACCTGTGGAACTTGAAGACCATTGAGGCACTGGGGCTCCCGCCCGCTGCACTCGGTGCCTATGTGACCGAGGTGGTGCCTGGCGGCCCAGCTGACCATGCCGGACTGCGCGGCGGCCGTCGCGAGACCGCCATTCCGGGTCTCCTCGCCGGAGGTGACCTCATTATCGCCATCGACGATCAGCCCGTGAAGAAATTCGCCGATTTGCTATCCTTCCTCTTTAAATATACTGAACCTGGCCAACAAGTCGTCCTCACCGTGATCCGCGAGAACGAGGAGGTGGAGATACCCCTGACGATCGGTGCTCGCCCCTGAGTTCACCCAGCATCCATTGGAGAACTTCCCAAAGGGAAGGAGGTCTGCAATGCTCAGTGAGCAAATCCTCCAGGATCTGATCGCCTTCAAGCCCGGGGCACCTGTTTTGAGCGTATATCTCGACACCGATCCCACGCAACGAACCACCGAGGAATCCAAGCTCATCCTTCGCCAGCTCATCAAACCTTTCGAGGATGAAGCCCCTGAGGACGTCGAAGCGATTTTGCGTTTTGTTGAACACCGCTTCGACTGGTCCGGACGTGGGCTGGCGCTCTTCTCCTCCGTGCCAGCCGATTTCTTCCGCCATATTCCACTCGGGCTGCCTGTGAGGAGCCGGGCCCGGCTCCTCAATCGCCCCTACGTCAAACCGCTCGCCGCGCTACTGGAGAATTTTGGCCATTATGGGATGGCGCTCATCGATCAGCAAAATCTGCGACTCTTCCGTTTCCATCTCGGCGAGCTTGCCGAGGAGCAGAAGCACAGCGGGGAGCCTGTGCGGCACATGAAGCGAGGCGGAGGCTCCCAGGCAGCCGGGCGCCGCGGCGGCGTGGCGGGCCTGACGCGCTCCGCCGAGGAAACCGTGGAGCGCAATTTGCGGGAAGCGGCCCGCCAAGCCTCCCGCTTCTTCGAGCGCCAGGCCGTCCGCCGCGTCCTCATTGGCGGGACCGAAGAAAATACCCAGCGCTTCATCGAAGAACTGCCCAAGCGCTGGCAATCCCTCATCGTAGGCACCTTCCCAATCGAAATGAACGCCGGCCACGCCCAAGTTCTTGAGAAGGCCTTGGCAACCGCGCAGGCCGCCGAGCGGAAGAAGGAATCTCGTCTGGTACAGGCGCTCATCACCGCCGCGGCAAAGGGGCAGGAAGGCGTCGTCGGCCTTGATGACACGCTGGAGGCGGTACACGCCGGCAAGGTGCAAACCCTGGTGCTCAGCGACGGCTATCGCGCTCCAGGGTACCGCTGCATGCATTGCGGCTTCCTAACGGCCCAAGACCTGGAAACCTGCCCCTTCTGCGGGAACCCCATCGAGCAGATCCCGGATGCCGTGGAGCTGGCCGTCCGGCGCGTGCTTAGCGATGGTGGCGAGGTGGAGATCATCCCCGCGAACCCCCAACTCGAAACGGCCGGACGGATTGGCGCGCTGCTGCGTTACTAGAGTGCCTGATGCCCGCGCGGGACGGCTCCCATAGGCGCGAAACGGCTCCCACCCGGTCAAGTGGGAGCCGCTGCCTTATCCGTGAATGTGCAGCCTATCTCTCACGCTCGGCTACTGGCCAAAGAGATCCCGCCCCAAGGCAAGTATATCGTTTGCCAGCACTTCCAGGTCCCGACGGGCCGCGAAATCGTTCGTCTCGATTTCCTGAAGGGCAAGCGCCAGCCGCTCCCGAAGACCGGCAATGGTCTTGGCGGCCGCGCCGGTCAGGCGCTGCTCGAGCCTTGCTAGGCGCTGATCCGTGACTTCAAGAGCCGCGGCCGCCTTCACCGGCTCTTCCTGCATCATCTCGAGTTGGGCGGTGGTGACATCCACCAGCACCTGGAGCAGCTCCTGATGATTCTCCAAGTCCTCGACCCGGGCTTTGAGACGCCGGTTCTCCTCCTTCAAGGGCCGTAGGGTTTCGACCTCGGCCTGGAGCGCCTCGACCTGTTCCTGCAGGCCCGCCATGTCGGTCCGCAGCTCCCGGAGGGTCTGGTCCTGGGGAGCTACGCGAAGATACCAGGTTGCGCCGGCTCCGATAGCGACCAGGCCCACGACCAAGACCGCCCAGAGCAGGACTTTGCGTAGCCTGCGGGACTTTGGAGGCGCGGCTGGCACCTCGGGCGAAACTGGCTCCGCAGCCACCTCCTCCGGGGGCATCGTGTCTTCTTTCTGTTCAGAGAATTCTTCGTTATTCATGGCTTCTTCCTCACCATCCAGGGATCGCGTTCGCGCCCCGTGCCTTTCCCTAGGGTTGTTCGGTCATCGCCAGGAGCAGCTTCCAGCTCAGCTCCAGTTCTTCTTCAGCCAGATTGCGCTGGGCGAGCACGGCATCTAGCGCGGCGGCAAGATGCCCACGAAGGGCCATCGTGTCCTCGTCCCCAGCCTCCTCACCAAGCAGTAGATCGGCGATCTCCAGCGCGGTCTGGATATCCCCTGAGGCCAGGCCGTAATTGCCCTGCTCAATCCACAGGCGGCTGCGGGTAAGCAAAACCATGATACGCATCAACTCTAATTGCCGCGCCACACGTTGTGCAGGAATCTCCTCGGCCTCCAACGCGTCTTCGATCGCTGCCAGCCGGTCCGAGAGGGCGCCAAATTCGTCCTCAAGCGCCTTAAGCTCCGTGGTTCTCTCGGAGAGATCATCCAGCGAGGCGCGCACCTCGCCAATCTGGTCCTTCGCATCCTCCAGGCCTGCCTCCAGGACGGCAAGCTGCTCTGATTGCACCGCAAGCCTGCCCTCGAATTCGGCCGCGCGCGCCGCCTCCGCCTGGCTCGCGCTGCGACGTTCGGCCTCGATCGCGTTCAGGGCAGCCTCGAGATCGTCCAGCCTGACACCATACTCCTGGACCGGCACGACAAGATCCCGATAGAGACTGCGTGCCCCCAGGAAGACGCCGATGCCGAGCGCCGCGCCGATCAGGACGACCAGCAGCATCCGGGCGGCCCAGCGCAAGACTCGGGCCACCACGCTCGGGCCGCGGGGCACCCCCTCCTGCGGGGTCTGCGGCTCGCGTGAGACCTCTTGGGTATCCACCTCCGTCATGGGCTCATCCCTCCCGTCAGGAGCAGCTCCGCCAGCAACTGGCTGAGGGCTTCGAAGAAACTCTCCGTCCGTGTCGCCTGCTCTCGCAGGTGTTTGACCTCGGACTCCATGGCGTGCAGCTGCTCGACTGCCTGGTCGACCTCATCAAGGGAGGCCTGCACTTCTGACTCCATGGCCGTCATACGGCCGCTGAGTCCCTCCACCGCCTTGAGCCGCTGGTCCAGCCGCTGCAGCGTGGAGGAAACCTCGTCCACGCGCACCTCAAGCGCTCGAACCTCTGCATCCAGGTTTCGGATAGAGGCGTGCCGCGCAACGCTTAGGGTGCGATTCACCCCCACCAGGATAGCCATCGTAAGGGCCAGAGATAGGATGACGCTTGCCCCCGCCGTCAGCAGGGCGATCCAAAGCGTCTGGGTACGGGTGAACCCGGAGGGGGCGGTTGGCGGCGTCTCTTTCTTTGATACCGCCGCCTCGACTCGCTTGGGTTCAGGCGCTGACTTCAGTGTCAGGAAGGAGCTGAGGCGCGCGAGCGTCTTCTCCCCCAAACCTGGGACGTCCGTTAGTTCCTCCAACGACTCGAAAGGCCTGGCTTCGATGATCCTTTGGGCCAGGCTTTCCCCAATGCCGGGCAGCGCCTGCAGCGTCTTCAAATCGGCTGTGTTGGGATCTATGGGCTTGAATTCATTTTCCATTTTGCCTACCGCCTGTCAGGGTGACGGGCCGGATTCCCGCCAGCCAGGTTCCTTTGCATTATAGCCCTAATAGAATGGCCAATTCTCTCCCTGGTGGGAATAGATTTCGACCCTCGGCCGGCGAATGAACCTCCTTACGAGGAGCATACCGAACAGGAACCCCCCAATGTGCGCCCACCAGGCGATGCCGCTCATCACTTGGTTTGCGAGCAGTCCGTTGGCCAGTTGCGAGAAGAACCACATACCCAGGTAGAAGAAAGCAGGGATATCCACGAACCAGGGGAGGAAAAAGAACGGTATAAAGGTCACCACCCGCGCAGCGGGGAAGAGAACAAAGTACGCTCCCAGCACCCCCGCCACCGCACCGCTCGCGCCGACGGTCGGAACGCCTAGATTCGGCGAGAAGAATACATGCGTCAGCGCCGCAATCGTCCCTCCCAACAAGTAGAACACCAGATAGCGCATATGCCCCATGCGGTCTTCGACATTGTCCCCGAAGATGTAGAGCGTCCACATGTTGCTGATCAGGTGGAACCAATTGCCGTGCATGAACATCGAGGTAAAGACCGTCAGCAGGCTCATCGGACTGAGCAGTGAGAAGTCCGCGGGGACAAGTCCGAAGTAGCGTACGAGAAGGTTGAAGCCACGTTCACTCAGCGAGGCCTGAAACAAGAACACTAGCGCGTTCAAGCCGATCAAGATGTAGTTCATGACCGGCAGCGATCGCGAACGGATCGTATCCCGCAGTGGAAACATGGATTCCCCCGGCGCGGTTTCGAGAAATAGAATGGGCGGCTGGCGCCGCCCATTGTACCTCAGAGATCGTTTCAGGCCTTGGCGCCGTTTAGCGGGCTGAGACCTCGATCCGCTTCGGCTTGGCCTCCTCGGCCTTCGGAATGCGCACTCGCAGCAGGCCGTTCTCGATCTCGGCTTCGGCCTTCTCCGCCTCTACCGGGTCCGGAAGCCGCAGGCTCCGGGAGAAGGAAAGCGGGCAGCGCTCACGCAGCAAGAGACCCGGCTCCTCCTCGGCCATCTCCACCTCGGCCCGCAGCGTGACCTCATTATCAAGGATCTCAATCTTCAGATCCTCGGCTTTCAGACCAGGGACATCGGCGACGATCACATAGGCATCATCGTCCACGCGAACATCCACGGGAAGCCGCCTCCCGCCATTGAAGGCCACACGCTGTGAGCGCCTCAAGCCTCGGTAGCCGGCCGGTGCAATGTAGTAGCGAACCATTCTGATAAACCTCCGTCAACGCAACTTGGTTGCCTCGAATGTCCACATGCTATCCACTGCGCATTAGAGTTTTGAAAATCGGAGATATGAAATCCATTAACTGCGTTGCCAACCTTCCGTTAATGGGATTCCTACATGGCTCCAACCTGCCCCTCCTACAATGGCTGCGATGCTCAGGAATTGGGGCCCGGCTCCCGCGCCCCAGAAGACATCATGAGAAGGAGAAGGTAGAAATGAATCTGGAACGGTATACCCAGAAGGCGCAGGAAGCGCTGCTGGATGCACAATCGCTGGCGCGCGATCACCAGCACACCATGATCGAACCATTGCACCTTTTGCTTGCGCTCGTCCGGCAACAAGACGGGATCGTCCCGGCGATCGTCAGCCGCATCGCCGGCAGCCCGGCGATGCTGCGCGCCGAGCTCGAGAAGGAGCTCGCGGCCCGGCCGAAGATGTATGGCGGCACCGGGCAACCTGGTCTCTCGCGACAGCTTACGGATGTGCTCCAGGACGCCGAGTCTCGCGCCGCCAACATGAAAGATGAGTATGTCTCGACCGAGCACCTGCTGCTCGCTCTGGCCTCCGGCCCGGAGGCCCAACGGCTGAAGCTATTTGGCATTACGCCGGAGAAAATCCTCGATGTTCTGGCCGAAATCAGGGGCTCACAACGGGTCGTGAGCCCGACGCCGGAGGATACCTTCCAGGCGCTCGAAAAATTCGGACGGGATCTCACCCAGCTCGCCCGCCAGGGGAAACTGGATCCAGTGATCGGGCGCGATGAAGAGATCCGGCGCGTGATTCAGGTGATCTCGCGACGCACCAAGAATAACCCCGCGCTTATCGGTGAGCCCGGTGTGGGCAAGACCGCCATCGTTGAGGGCCTCGCTCAGCGCATTGTCAATGGCGATGTGCCCGAAGGTCTTAAGAACAAGCGCATCGTGCAACTCGACATGGGAGCCCTTGTCGCTGGCTCTAAGTACCGGGGCGAATTCGAGGAGCGCCTCAAGGCGGTGCTCAAGGAGATCACCGACTCGGCAGGCGAGATCATCCTCTTTGTGGATGAGCTGCACACCGTCGTTGGGGCCGGCGCCGCGGAGGGCGCCATGGACGCGGGCAACATGCTCAAACCCATGTTGGCCCGGGGCGAGCTCCATATGATCGGGGCCACGACTCTGGATGAGTACCGCAAGTACATCGAGAAGGATGCCGCGCTCGAACGCCGCTTCCAGCCGGTCTTCGTGGCCGAGCCAAGCGTCGAAGATACCATCAGCATCCTGCGCGGTCTCAAAGACCGCTACGAGGTACACCACGGCGTGCGCATCCAAGATAGCGCCGTGATCGCCGCAGCCACACTCTCTCACCGCTACATCACCGACCGCTTCCTCCCCGATAAGGCCATCGACCTGATCGATGAGGCTGCCGCCCGCCTGCGGACAGAGATCGATTCAAAGCCTCAGGCGCTCGACGAGGTCGACCGCCAGATCATGCAGCTTGAAATCGAGCGCGAGGCCCTGAAGAAAGAGAAGGACAAGGCCTCCCGCGAGCGGCTGGAGCGCATTGAGCAGGAATTGGTCGAACTCCGGGACGAATCGGCGCGCCTGACTGCGCGCTGGCAGGCTGAGAAAGACGCCATCGCACAGATCCGCGCCACCAAGGAAGAGATCGAGAAAACCCGCCACCAGATCGAGCGGGCCGAGCGCGAGGCTGACCTCGAACAAGCCGCCCGCTTGCGCTACAGCACACTGCACGATCTCGAAGCACAACTCACCGAGCTTGAGCAGCGCCTCCGTGAGATTCAAGGAGACAGCCCGCTCCTGAAAGAGGAGGTAGACGCCGAAGATGTAGCCGCCGTCGTCTCACGATGGACCGGCATCCCCGTCTCCAGATTGCTGGAAGGCGAGATGGAGAAGCTGCTCCGCATGGAGGAGCGGATTCACCAGCGCGTCGTCGGACAGGACGAGGCCGTTCAGGCCATCGCCAACGCTGTTCGCCGCTCGCGCTCCGGGCTGCAGGACCCCGACCGTCCGATTGGATCATTCATCTGCCTGGGTCCCACCGGCGTTGGAAAAACCGAATTGGCCCGAGCGCTGGCCGAGTTCCTCTTCGACGATGAGCGGGCGCTGGTGCGCATCGACATGGGCGAATACCAGGAGAAGCACACCGTCTCCCGCTTGATCGGCGCTCCGCCGGGCTATGTGGGCTATGAGGAGGGCGGCCAGCTGACCGAAGCCGTGCGCCGCCGGCCTTATAGCGTGATCTTGCTGGATGAAATCGAGAAGGCTCATCCCGAAGTGTTCAATGTGCTGCTGCAGCTCCTGGACGACGGTAGGCTGACCGATGGCCAAGGTCGCACGGTCGACTTCCGGAATACGGTCGTGATTATGACCAGTAACCTTGGGACTGAACTCTGGGACGACCCTGCCCGTTCGGCAGAGGCCACAGAGGAGGAAGTGCGTCAACTGCTCACACGCCACTTCCGCCCCGAGTTCCTCAACCGCATCGACGAGGTCATCATCTTCCACCGCCTGACTCGGGAGGACCTGCGCCAGATCGTCGACATCCAGCTTCGGCGTGTGCAGGCCAGACTGGAGGAGCAGGGGTATGCGATGCAGGTGAGCGAGCAAGCCAAGGACTATCTTGCCGAAAAGGGCTACGACCCAGTTTATGGTGCGCGCCCGCTTAAGCGCACTATCCAGCGCGAGCTTCAAGATCCACTCGCTCTGAAGATCCTGGCTGGAGAATTCGCCCCTGGCGATACGATCTTCGTGGATCACGGATCCGAAGGCTTGGCCTTCTCGGCACAGCCTCAGGTGGAGACCGCCATGGGCGAAGCGGCCTGACGTAGGATCGTTGCAGAGCCGCCCGGCGCTTGGGCGCATGGGCGGCTCTCTTCATTCCTTTGCGCTTGGGATCCAATCCCTGGTAACGAAGCGAAGCATTTCTGGGAGAAGCGCCTTCCAGGTCGTACCATCATGCGTGCCGGGGACGACCGAGAAAGCATACTCAACCCCCTCCTGGCGGAGAATGTCCCGTAACTGCTTCGCCCCCATAAGCGCCGAGTCCGAATCGCCAGCGCCCAGGTAAATCCTTGGCGCAGTATCGTCCAACCCCTCTGCCAGCCGAATTGGATCGTATGCTTCG